>Ga0334722_10000255_pt1 | contig 81444 bp, 69 predicted proteins | sample C3_bottom_MG_FD_207210 | JGI IMG/M metagenome (GOLD analysis project Ga0334722, IMG submission 207210) | Sediment microbial communities from Yellowstone Lake, YNP, Wyoming, USA - C3_bottom | ecosystem: Environmental > Aquatic > Freshwater > Lake > Sediment | place: USA: Wyoming | collected...
GTAACGTTTCTGCCATTCCAACAGGGTTATCTTGGGCATCTTCATAACAAGACCTCCTTCGCTGTAACGATCTGATCTTGTTATGTAATATAAGCATTTTGCTGAGTTTTATTTAGAGCCACTAAAATAAAAGGCGACCTGTTACCAGGCCGCCTTTCAACGCAATTGTAATCACTCTTCAACTACTAAAAGAAGAGATCCAAGCCTACCTGAAGCCTGAGGTCAGCAAAATCCAAAGATTCATAACTGTATCTCGTGTATCGTAGCTGCGTGTCAAATGCCGCAGATTCAGAAATGAAAGATTTAAGACCGACCTGCGCACCATAGTCAAAAGCGGAGTTACTCTTGCCACTGGATTCGCTTACGGCCATACCGGCGTGAATCCCCGCGTAGGGGAGGATGGTAGATGCGGTGTTAAAATGGAAATTCGGCTCGAGCTCGGCAAATACTGAACTTGAGGTGTCCCCTTGCTCCGGGATTTGGGTGTTTGCTGTGGCGGTGAGCCCCATAGAGATCCTATTTGTCACAAAGTAGCCAAAAGTGCCGATTAAAATGACCGAGCTATTCGAGGAATCATCTACTGTCATTCTGTCGTAGGCAAATTGGAGACCGACCTGTTTGTCACCGGCCTTGGTGCCGGCAAAAGCTGAGGTGGCCCCCACAACCATCAAAGCACACAACCCACCCACTAATACTTTCTTCATCCTTTCCTCCCCGTGTTGTTAAACGCCAAACGCTGACACCGCCAATCGGCGTCAGCGCGAGTTTATTGCAGGAGGGTATCACAACGGTTAAGTGCTATTAAAGTTTTTTAAAAACCCCTGCCATTATTTATCGCCGACTACCACCTGATAGCTATATTTCTTTGCCCCGGAACTCACCTGAACGTACCTACCATCACTGGATAGATTTACCTTGTCCGGCGCCCCCCCCAGCACCACATTGGCCAGCATGGTCCCGCTCAACACATCGAAGAGCCAGAGCACGGGATGCTTGCTGGCCACAACCACAAAACGGCCACTGGGGGCAAAGGCAAAATCGACGATGTCCCGGGCCGAAGGACGGCGAATCCCCTCAATTTCCTGGGGCAGCTTAAATGACGTGACCTGGCGTTTTTTCATGGCGTCATAAATCTGGAACTCGGCTGTATCAATGCGGCGCCCCCGTTGCAGATCGATGTCGATATTCAACAGCCCCACCGCTGCAATTCGTTTCCCTTTATCCAACACGCTGGCGGTAATCTTGTTTTTGCTGCCGATGGTGTCGGTGGCCAGTTTGACCAACTGCGAGGTTTCCGTCGCAGACATCTCATAGCGCGGCGAGAACTCCACTCCGGATGGTAGATTATTTTCCGGCACCAGCTTAACGCCTGGTTTAATCGGCAGAGGCATCGGGACTGTATCAAATTCGATCTGCTTAAAGACATCCGCCACCGATGCCTGAAGCGCCACGCGCCGGGCCGATTCCGCGGTATTGCCCAGCCACTCGGGCATACCGTAGAAGCCGTTCTGCGGCTCGCTGGTTTTATGGTCAAACAACTCTTCGCTGTTTTTCCGGCGGCAGGCAATGGTCACACTGGAAGACGCCATGACGTACGCGCCGACGGTGTTGGTATTCTCGACCTGGGCACTGACATTGACCAAGACATCAACCTGGTACTTCTTCTGGATCTCGTCCAGTTTACCCTCGTTCCCCAACAACAGCGCCTCAGCGACCTCATCAGCGAGCATCTTGTTGAGCGTCTCCGGATCGACAATCCGGTACCGCCCGGTGTCGGCAAAACCCTTGCTGATTATGTTGGCCATACTGACCTGCTCACTTTCAGTCAGGGTGGGGCTTTTCACGACAATCACCGCCACGCTGCTCGTTGCCCACGCCGCAGGGGCAAGACCCATACCAGCAAACAGTAGCAGCGACAAAAAAACCACTCCTATTTTAGTAAACATAGCGTCCTGCCCTTTATGGTTTGGTTGCAGCCTCGATTCTACTGCCACTGATGGTGCTGATCTGCACCGGCACCTTCTTCTCTATCGCCTTGGCAATGTCCCTGATGGCCCGGGAAGTGGTAATCGTGTAATTCGCCACGCCTCCGGACAACTCTGGCTCGCTTACCTCCCACACCCCTGGCAGCCCCTTCAAGGCGCGATAAAAATCATCACTCTGCGAGAAGGAGCAATTCTTGACCTGCAACTGCAACACCGCATTCTTGCTGACCCCGGCGGACAAGACAATCCGCCCGGCCCGACTCTCGGAGATTTCGTACTTGGGGAAGGCTTGCTTCAGTGAAGAAACCACCTCGCTCAGGCTGCCTTGAACCCTGAGGTTGTAAACCAGCTTACCATCCATGCTGCCCCTGGACTTCAGGCTCTCGGGAATGATCTGCTTGACCTCTCTGAGCTTCAAGGCTACCTCGTTATCGTTCTGCGCCTTGGTTCCGTTGAAGAGAATTTCGTACGATGAGTAATACACCGTTTGCACCCAATTCAGCATCAGGTCGCTAAACAGTTTGGGAACAGCCGCCGCCAGAACCTGATCCTTGGCATATTTCTGGGCTGCCACCACCCCGCTGCCTGACTCGATGCTCCCTTTGTCAAAGACCTCATGCACCGTGGTTTCCAGGGTCGAGGTGGAGAGATTGATGATGTTCCACGTCAACTCGGAAGAGTAACGATACATGGGGACATCGATGTCCTGTCCCACTCCGCGGATTTTCTTGTCAACCTTGAGCAGGAAGTTGGTGTGTATTTCGCCGACGATAATTACATCGAAGTTATTCTTTTTCCCCAAGGCAATCCAATCCGGTTTTTCATCAACTGAACCGGTCAAGGCTGGCATGCTGAGAAAATAAAAATCCGGGTTACGTTTCTTGAAATATTCCTGAATTTTACTCTCGGAATGCAGGTCTGGATCCCGCACCGTCTGCTTGCCATTTTCGTCGGTGATCGTTTCGATTATGGCCATGGCGATTCGGGGACTGTCAATGGTCTCATAGATAGCCGGGATATCAATCCTGGACTCGATGGAGCCCTCCAGCAAGGCCTTGTCCAGGTCGGGGGGGCTAACAATCAGGGAATATTTTTGGTAATACACCCCATCCTTGACATACGAGGCCCCGACCGTCTGAACGTTCCGGGCAAAGCCCCCCATCTTGGTGTAAATCTTGTCGTAGACCAGCGCCAGGTTTTCCACCAGGCTCTGGGAGCGCACTTCTTCACCCACCACAAAACGCACCGCCTCGGTTATGGCGTTGCGCTTGGCCACCCGCTCCCGGTCCTGGGCATCGGCCGGGGCCTCACCGATCTGTTCGGTGGCGACCTCGCTTTTTTCCCATTTCAAAAACGCCCCTCCGGCTGCAAAAGCGCCACCGGCAGTAGAGGCAAGCAACGCCACCAATAGCAATTGCGATAGGCAAAACCATCTGATTTTTGTCATGGAGTATTCCCCAAATCCATTTTTGATTGCCGATTCTGCAAGAGAAAGCCGTGTACCCACAACTGTACACCAGCAATAGCCAGGAAAACAAGCTGCTCGGCCCGCTTCAGCACGGTCCGATAATTCGATTAATACTCGGTAAACTCCTTGAAGCGGCGGCGGAAATCGTCGGTGTCGCCCAGGCGCGACATGGGCTGGAGGGCATAGATCTGGTTGACGGTCTGGCCGGGGTCCCGGGTCCAGGGGCGCAGGGAATAGAGCAACTGGTTCGGGGCGTCGTGGTCGGTGAAAAGGCTGAAGGGGATGATCAGATACACTCCTTTGTCGCGATAGCCCTGGTTGTACACCGAGGTAAAGCGGCTGGTGTCGGTCATCGTGTACCAGGCACCGATGGTGAAATATTTATAGGTGCGGCTCAAGTCCAAACGGGCGCCCGGATCGCCGGCCAGGAAACGGCCGATCTTGACCCCGACATTTACTCCATATTCCGGCAACACCCGGCAATTCAAGTTCAGAAAGGCGGTCTGATAACTGGGTCCGTCGCGGAAGGCGAAACTGTTGTCGACGGCCCGCTTTCTGACCCACTCGCCTTCGATCCCTATCCCCCAATTGCCGGTGGCAGATGGGCGGTAGAGTTCCGCCCCCATCCCGCCGTAGGCCGATTCGAAAAAGCCGGCCTCAGCCTTGGCCAGCCAGCGTCCGGGCAGCTCGAAGACCTGGGCGAACCCCAAGACCTCCAACCGGACATTCTTTTTCTGCTCATATTCGATGAAATCGGTCCGCACCGCGTCCTCTTCCACCACGCCGTTGCTGGAGCTGATGTTGTTGTAGATCGGCGTCCGAATCATGCCCCGGGCCTGGCCGCCGCTCCAGGGAAAATAGGTCCCCCTCCACTCGAGGGAGAAGTTGTTTTTGACAAAGCCGGAGGGGTCGTTGAGCAGCATGTGCCAGCTCGGTTTCAGCCCCCAGGCGAAACGGTCGGAACCGAAATAGGCCGCAGTGAGCGGCGAGGCCTCGGGGTTCTCGGCCCGGAAGCGCACCCGCAGTTCATTGCCCCCGTTACTGAGCTGCGAATAGGCGAAGAGTGCCTCCTCGTCCATGTCACCGCGCAGGTAGGCCAGGTAAACCTGCCGGTTCATCCTGAGGCTTAACATGATCAGGTCGTTGGCCTTCAGATTCAGACAGATCTCGCTGATCCGGGGCGGCACCAGCGAGGCCACCGCCCGCATCACCCGGCCGGTGGCGGTGATGTCGGACTGGTAGGTGGGGTTTTCGAATTCCACCCAGACCATCCCCTCACCCACCGCCACCCGCACGTCGGAAAGGCCTTCCAGAGCCACTTCCCGGCGGATGATCTGGGCCAGCTCCTCCTTGGTGGCGGCCGCGGCCTGGCCTTGGAGTTCACCACTGGCCACCCAGAAGGGATTACGCCGGTGGGGAATGGCACCTTCGGGATCCAGCGGCAGGTAGCTGGAGAGCGACCAGGCGAAGAGATCGCCCCGCTGCCACGAGGCGGCCAGCTGGAGATTGTCGCCCAACCGGTATTTCAGACCGAAATTGATCGGGCTATCGGCCTTTTCATTTATCCCCAGGAGCTTTTCGTAGGCCAGGCTGGAGTACTCGGCCAGCAGGGAGAAATTCTCAGTGAGCCGCAGTTCGGCGCCACCAAAGGCGCGGGTCTTGCGGGCCGGGCTGCTGGTGAGAAAATCCAGGGCGCTATCCGCCGAACCCTGACCGGTGCCGGCCCCGCCCATCCTTTCTCCGGCCAGGGAACCCTGACCCAGACCGAAGGTAAAATCCACCGGCCCCAGTAACTTGCTGGCCACCAGGTAGCGGGCGGCAAACAGGCCGGTGCCGTGGATGTCGTTGCCGCCCAGGGCCAGGGCGGGCCAGAAATCGGACTCTTCCAGGAGACGAAATTTGCAGTCGATGGCCTTGTCTTTGTAGGCACCATAATCGCCGGTGAGCCCGTTGGGGACACCCGCGATTCTGATCAGCCGACCGTTTACCTCCAGCCAGGGGAGGACGGAGGCGGTCAGGGCGAAGGTGCTGTAGGGGCTTGCCTGGGCGTAATGGGGGCGGACGACCCAGTCGCCCATCAGCCGGGCCGAGGGCAGGTCGTAAAGACCGCTGATGCCGCTGCTGGAGGCAAAGGGGCGCTCGCTGGCGGAAGCCAACGCAGGAAGAGCCAGACCGAGCAGCAGAACGGCGGCGGCCACCCGGAGGAGTAGGCGGGAGCTCACCATCAGTAGGCCCCGGCGCCGCGGAAGATCCGGAACACCGTTTTGAAAATTATGGTCAGATCCAGCCACACCGAGGTGTTGATGACATACCAGCAATCAAGGTCCACCCGCTCCTGGTAATCCTCGGTGTCGCTACGCTTGCCCACCTGCCACGGCCCGGTGATCCCCGGTTTCATGGCGCAATAGGTGATGGCGGTGTCTTTGTAGAAACTGGTTAGCTCCTGGGTGACGATGGGCCGGGCCCCCACCACGCTCATCTCGCCACGCAGCACGTTGATAAACTGGGGCAGTTCGTCCAGGCTGGTGCGGCGGAGCAACCGGCCAAGGCGGGTGATCCGCGGGTCATTCTTCAGCTTGAAACTCTTGGCCCATTCGGCCCGGGCCAGGGGATCGGCGGCCAGAATTTCCTGGAGTTTTCGGTCGGCATCGACGTGCATGGTCCGGAATTTCAGGCAGCCGAAGCTCTGGCCGGTTTCACCGATCCGCTGGTGGCTGTAGAAAACCGGGCCGCGACCAGTCATTTTGAGCAGCAGCGCGATGAGGAGAAATAGCGGGGCCAGGGCCAGCAGGGCCAGGGCGGAGAAGATCACGTCGAAAGTCCGCTTCCAGGCCGGGAAGAGATTGAAGGCCAGAACCGGCACCTCGCCGATCTGCTGGAGCTTGGCCTTCTGCAGGCCATAGGCGAAAAGATCCGGCACCATGAGCACCTGGATGCCACTGGTGCCGAGCGTCCAGGTGAGACGGTTGATGGTTTCCTCTTCGCGGAGCGGCAGGGCAATGATGACCATATCGGGGCACTTGAGCGTACAATAGTCCAGGCAGCCAGCAACCGGGCCAAGGATTGGCGGCGAATCGGGGCCGCTCACCCCCTCGTGATCATGGTCGGCGAAGAAACCGCTGACCTCGATGCCGGCCCAATCATAACTTTCGAGCTTGTTGGCCAGCTCCCGGCCAACCTTACCGGCCCCGACGATGATCGCGTGCCGCTGGTTGTAGCCGAATTTCCGCAAAAGCCGCAACCCGACCCGAGCCAGCAGCCGGGTCAACCCCATGGCCAGCAGACAGAGGATGGCCCAGGTGTGGAAGATCGGCTCCGGAAATAGTCCGTAGGGCCAGAGAATGGCGCGCTGCGGCCCGTCGGCCAGCAGGAGAATGAGACAGTTGATGGCCAGCAGCACCCCCAGCCAGGCCCCCAAGAGGCTGACCAGTTCGGTGCGCAATTTTTCCCCGCGCCAGGCCCGATACATGCGGAAGGCCGGGAAGATCAGGAGGGCGAAGAGCGGGCCGTAGATGGCGAGCAAGGTGATCAGGCTCCGGCGCCCCGCATCATACCCCAGCCAGCCGGTGTTCATGGCCAGAGACGCGACCACGATGACCAGCGGGTCGAAGAGGTGAAACAAGGCCTTGAGCAACGGGGCATTGCTTTTTAAGAGACCACGTTTGAGCATTGGTTAAATAGGCTGAAGGTTAATGACTGAAGGGCTTCTCTACCAGAATACCGCGATAATCTTGCACTAGAGCCTCTGTAAAAGTCCTGGAAACGAACTCCCCCCACCCTAACCCTCCCCCACAAGGGTGGAGGGAACGCTTTGGAGTCTTCGAGAAGCTCGCTAACCTCGAAAACTGCCCCACTAACGCCTATAAGGAGAGAGGGGTTAAACTTCCCCTCCCTTTATGGGAGGGGATTGAGGGGAGGGTGAAGTTGCACCATGTCACCTTTTGCTCAAGAGATCCGCTTAAAGCGCCATCACTAACCCGGTAGTGGCGGCAACCTTGAAGATGATATCGGAAATATCCCGGATCAACCGCAGATAGGGGACCTTATCGACATCCTCCGGGACGACGATGGTGTCGCCGGGCATCAGTTCGGTTTTATCAAAGGAGTTAAACAGCAGATGCGTGCTGTTTTTGGCCAGTACCTCGCCGTTGGCCTTCAGGACGTAGATGTTCTTGGGCGCCGCCGAATCCGTGGGGCCCCCGGCCTTGTTCAGATATTCCCCAAGACTGAGTCCGGCCTGATAGAGGAAGGAGTTGGGGGTGTAGACGCTGCCGACCACGGAGACGAAGTTGGGCCGTTTGGGGACACTGAGGGCATCGCCATCTTCGAGGGTAAAGTCGAAGGGTGAGCCCTTCAGGACCTCGGGGGCGACCAGGCGCAGGCTCATCCGGCCGGAGGCCCCGACCACCCGAAGTCGCTCCAATAGCTGGCTCAGGGCGGTCTGCTGGGCCTTCATGAGGGCGGCATCGCCGGAGTTTTCGGCACTCAAGGCCTGATCGGAGAGGCTGGCCGCAATCCGGATTTCCAGATCGGAGAGAAGTTTATCGATACTTTTCTGTTGGATAATCCGGGCCTGGGCAGAGGTGAAAACCGCCCCGTAAAAATAGGCATAGTCGGTAAAGCCGCCGGCCCGCTCAATGAGGTCGCTCAATTTTTCTCCATCCTGGATCCGGTAGATGCCGGGGTAGCGGACTTCGCCGCTCAGGGTCACGTTCTTGAAGGTGCTGGCTCCCTTGATCTCCCGGACGAACACATAGTCATACGGCATGAGTGGTGGGTTTTCCGCCAGCGAGGTGATGAAATGCTCGGTGAGGGCCTTGTCGTTTTCGATCTTCTGCCGACTGATATCAATGCTGGTCTGGTTGGCCCCGAAACGGCTGCCACCGGCTTGGGCCACCAGGTCCTTCAGGGTAAGTTCCGGGGAGTATTCGTAATCGCCGGGTTTCCAGACCGCCCCGGTGATGCTGACCGGTTCGTGGATACCGTAGGCAGATTTGGCCAGGATTTCGATGCTGTCGTAGGGTCGGAGTTCCAAATCGAAGGCGCGGGAAAAGACTGCTGCCAGCGGGATCTTTTTGGTGGTGTAACCGGCGTCCTCGTTGCTGTAACGGTGAAGCAGGGCGAAGTCGGTGATGGCACCGGCCTTGAGCTGCTCGGGGCCGTTGAGGATGGCGGAGAGCTTCAGCCCGGAAGTGTAGTTGAAAATGTCGGGAAACCAGGTGTGGCCGGTGAGTTTGACGAACTCCGGACGCCAGATCTTCCCGTCAATTTCCAGTTTGATGGGCAGATCGCCCTCGTACTCTTGCCGGGAGAGGATCTGAATATGGTCGAAGGGCTTTAGCTCCAGATCGAATTCCTTTTTGAAGGTCTGCCGGAGCGGGACCTTTTGCGCCTCATAGCGGGTCGTTTCCTGGTTGTACCGGTAAAGCAGGGCAAAATCGGTGATGGCCTCGGGCTTGAGGAGCTCCGGGCCAGTCAGTACGTCGGAGAGTTTCAGGCCAGGGCGGCAGGTAAAGACATCCTCACGCCAGACATTGCCAGTTAAGGTGACAACCGAGGGGCGCAGCGGGCCGATGAAGGTGATTTCCAGCAGGTCACCGCCCTGCAAGGGCAGCTCTTGCAGCCGGTTTTCGGCCAGGGCGGCGGTGAGATCATGGATGGCAAATTGATTGTTGTCCTGAAAGCGCCGGAGATAAATGCGCTCGGAATACCCCTGCGGCAGCATACCGCCGCCCAGGGCAATCAGGTCGGCCAGGCTCTTTTCATTTTTAAGTTCAAAGATGGCGGGCTTGGCCACCGCCCCGGCAATGGCCGCAGTTTTACCGATGGGCGGGACAAAGATCACATCCCGATCCTGCAGGATGACGTCCGAGGCGCGGGACCCGGCCCGGAGCAGTTCGTAGAGGTCGATGGTCTGGTACAGTTTGTTGGCGCGGAAGAGCTGAATGGTCCGCAGCGAACCGGTCTTGTTGACCCCGCCGCTGCTGAGCAGCCCCTCCAATACCGTGGAAAAGGCCGGCACCATTTGCAGACCGGGATCGGGAACCTCGCCGACCACAAAGACCTCGACACTGCGCAAGCGGGTCAGGGAGACACTCAGGTTGATGCCCTGCAGGTATTTTTCGGCCTCCTTGCGGATGACCTTTTCGACCTGACCGAACTTGAGGCCAGCCATGGCAACAATGCCGACCTTGGGAATGTTGATGGAACCCTCACGGGTGATGGCGCCGGTGAATTCGGTATCGGCGCTGGCGCCCCAGATCCGGACTTGCAGGGTGTCCCCGGGGCCAAGGACATAGCCCGCGTCCGGTACCGCCAGGCTCGAAGGGGTGATCTTCCCGGAGGCAAAAAGGTCGTAACCGAACAGGGTCAGCTCACCGGCCAGGGCAGAGCCGTAGTTGTTGTGAAAGAGCTGCTCGACCACGGGAGCCCTGGCCGCGGTCTTCTTCAGCCTGGTAGCGGCGCCGTTCTGCTCTTTATCGCCATCTTTGTACCGTTCACTGTCCTGAACCTTCCCTTGTTCCCTATCTTTGTCCTCGGTCAGCGAGGTTTTTTCGGCATTATCCCGGGAAGTGGCCTGGGGAGATACCTGGTGTTGGGTCAACTGGTTCCCCGCTTGATCTTGACCCAGCATTAGCTGCTTGATGACCTCCGGCGGGAGATCCGTCTTGTATTGCTGGGCTTCAGGGGTGAGGTTCATCCTGGTCATCTCGGAAGCACCATATTCCTGCGCTGCAGCTTGGCGGGACATCGCCATGACCACAGTAAGCAATAGGGGGAATAGCAAATAAGTTAAGTATTTTCGCATGGGTTTCCTCAAGTTGTTCATGCCAAACTCAGGCCAGAAAAATTCCGAGTTATCGGCGGCTCTTGCATAAGTCAAAAAATCCCCTACACTCTAAATGAACTGCGGAAATCGGCAACCTCTTTCACGGTCCTAAGGGTTGCGCGAAATGTTAATCTTAAGAGGGCAGCCATGCGGGAATTGATTGGGCCACAGCCGACCGGGGGTCATGACAGTTTGTTGCGGCGCCACTGTACCGCAATCCTATTGGGCCTGTGGCTCCTGTTCCTTACCGGACAAGCCAGGGCAACGGAACCCACGCCGCTGCGCCTGGTTTTGGCTGGCGAAATAGCGGCGACCGGGGAAAACCTGATCCCCAACCCCGGCTTCAGCGAAGTTATGGCGGGAACACCGGCACACTGGCGCTGGGATCGCCGCAACACCGCCGCGACCTTCGCCGTGGTCCCGGAAGGCAATTGGGGCCGCAACGCCATCCGGATCAGCAACACCACCGCCAGCGCCCCCCACGTTTTCGGGCAGTTGGCGCTGGCCGAGCCGCTCCCACTGGAACCCGGGACACAATATACCCTGAGCTGCTACGTCAAGGGTGATGACCCCGGCCGGGCCTGGATCGGCGGCGGGGAGGGGTGGTGGCTCCGGCTGGCGCTGCCGGCCAGCCGGGGGGAATGGCGCCGCGTCAGCCGGACCTTTACCGCCCATCCCGGCGACACCGCCTTTCCCCTGATGATCAACACCGACGGCCCCACCACGGGCTTTCTGGTGACCGACCTCAAGCTGGAGAAAGGCGACCGGGCCACGCCTTTTATCGATGGGCCACCGGCGGGTGGGGAACTGAAAATCCTCGGCCTTATTCCGCCGGAGCTCTCCGCCCCGGAAAGCGAGGTGACCTTGCCCTTTTATCTCTATGCGCCGAAAACGCTCGGCACCCTGCAGATCAGCGCTAGCTGGGCCGGGGTCGGCGAGGCGAGCCCGGCGGCGACGGAGCTGCTGGTGGGGGAACTACCACCGGGGCTGCACGAGCTCAAGCTGATTTTGACCACCGCGAGGGCGGAGCGACCGGGACAGGTGCTGCATTTCTCCGTACACCGCAACGGGGCGCTGCTGGCCGAGCTGGCCGGGCGCCTGGATATCTCCACCGAGGCCGGATACCAGGCGACCAGGAGCGGGGCCAACGCCGCCGCCCGTGAGCTTGGACTTGACCTCACCCAGGCGGCGGGTTCTGGGCAACCCGCCCCGTATGCCAAGGCGGCCCAGGCCCTGGCTGACCGCTTCAGCTCGGTGGCCGAGGCCAAACACCAAGTCGGCCGCCTGGCCGAGGCAACCAGGGATCTGCACTTCATCGCCGGGTTGACGGGGGAACAGTCCAGGGCGCTCCGGGAACAGCTAGCCGGGAAACGGGCCCCGCTGGCGGTTCCGGAGCCGCAGTTAGACAAGGTGACGATCCGCGCCGGTAACTTCTGGGTCAACGATCAGCCGGTCCTGTTCCTCGGCGGCATGGGCTACGATGGGTTGCGAAACCAGCTAAGCACGGTCAAGGATTTCGGCTTCAACTGTGTCGGCGACGATTACGATGCCTACGCCTCCCTGCGGATGCTGGCCAGCCCCGGCCAGTCCGACGAGACCGCCCTCCCCCGCCTTCGCCAGAGCTGGGAGGAGTTGCGCGGGCTCAATCTGGCCTTCGCCTTCAATCCAACCCTGCACTATTTTCCCCCCTGGGCGTTGCAAAAGTACCCCGATATCACCGGCGGCGACCCGGTCGATACCTTGCCGGATTGGAGCGGCCTGGGCCGGGCCGCCGGGATGCGAACCAAGAGCTACGGCGCCTTCTTTCCCTTTGCCATCGATTCAGCCAGCCTGCGCGCGCTGGTCGCCGGTTATTACGCCATGTTCTTCAAGCAAATGCGGGACTACCAGGGGTTCCACCTGGTCTGGTTAATGAATGAACCCACCTACGCCAGCCGCGACCCCCATTATCTGCAACTCTATCGGGACTATCTGCGGCGCAAGTTCGGGACGGTGGCACCGCTCAACCTGGCCTGGGGCAGCAGCTATGCAGACTTCAGCGAAATCCTACCCCCCGCCGACAGCACTTCCCCCCAGCAATTCGACTGGCTTACCTTCCACCAGGATCAGGTGGCGAGCTGGTTTGAGTGGCTGGCGGCCGAGGCCCGGCGCCACGATCCGGGGGTGCTCCTGTCCAACAAACCCATGGACTGGACCCTCTTGCACCCAGAACTGGGCATCGACTGGGAACGGGAGGCCAGGCTGTGGGACGTCCCCGGCATGGACGCCGAACGCCATCCCCAGGACCGCAACTACGCCTTCACCTGGCAAACCGCCAGCATGGCCCTGGATTTCCAGAAGTCCGTCGCGCCCGGCAAGCCGCTGGCCGATTTCGAATACCATTACGTCCATGAGCCTGGGGTCAGCGCCCAGTATGTCCGCGCCACTTACTGGCAGGGCTACCTGCACGGATTGCGCTACAGCGATTTCTGGGTCTGGGAAACAGGCCAATTGACCACGGGTGCCGCCGCTGCGGGCATGAGCAACACCGCCTGGAGCCAGCCAGAAGCGGCCTGGGGCACGGCCTCATCCGCCCTGGATCTGCGCCGCTTGGCCCCATACGTGGCCGCCTTTCCCCTGCGGCCGGAGGTGTTTATCTACTATTCCCGGCCCTCGCTCTACCGGGACAATTCAACCTACCCCGCCACCCTGACGGCAGCCTACGAGGCAGCCAATGGCCTGGACGCCCCAGTGGGTTTCATCACCGATGGGATGATCCGGGCCGGGCAGTTGGCCGAAGTAAAACTGCTGATCGTACCCGCCGCCCGCTTTGTCGAGGGCGAGGTCCTGGGGAAAATCCGCGAGTTTGTCGGCAAGGGCGGCCGGGTGGTGCTGATTGGCGAGAGTCTGGCCGTGGACGAGTATGGCCGCCCCCATGGCAAGGGGCAACTTCCTTCGGGGGCGAAGGTGCAACAGCTAGAGCGGGCCGGGGCCCGCGAACTGGTGGTAGATTTTGAGCAAATCTACACGGCCGCCGGGATCAACCGGCCGGTTCGGGCCTTCACCAAAGATGGCAAACCGGCCTGGCCCGTTGAGTGCCGCACCGCCCTGGTGGCGGGCAAGCGGATCACCTCTCTGATTGGTTTGAACAAGGAGCCCATGACCATCCGGCTGGCCGGGCAACAACCGATCCGGGGCTGGGTAGATTTGATTTCCCAGGAAAAAGGCGCGGGCGGGGAGTTGGAGCTCAAGCCGCTGGAGGTACGGTTGTTGCGGCTGGAAGGATCCTAAATAGGTTTGTGACTGTAAAGCAAAAGCTTTGAATAACCCCCTCACCCTAACCCTCTCCCGGAGGGGGAGGGAAGATAAACAGTTCCCTCCCCCTCCGGGAGGTGGGTTCTCGATATCGCGACCCCGGGCCTGGGCAATCTCGTTCCCTCCCCCCCGTGGGGGAGGGTTAGGGTGGGGGGGAGAGGTGCCCGTGAAATCAAGAGGTTGCAACTTCACCCTCCCCCCAACCCCCTCCCATCAAGGGATGGGAGAGTCCGTTTTCGAGACTTATGCAAGAGCCTCGATGAAGGGCGTCACTTCCCCTGCTCGGACAATTTCAGGCTGATGAACTCAATAAGTCGGCGGCGGAATATTTCCCGGGAAAACTGCAGGGCCTGGGCGCGGATCGCCTCTGGGTCAAAGCCCTCGGCATGGGCCTCAAACTCGGCCATGGCGGCAAGCAGCGCCTCGACGCTCTGCTCCGGGAACAGAACCCCCGTAACCCCAGGGACTAGTGTATCCAAAATTCCACCCTTGCCGTAGGCAATGACCGGTCGCCCGCAGGCCATGACCTCCACCGGGACGATGCCGAAATCCTCCTCACCGGGAAAGAGCAGCGCCCGGCAATGCTGGTAGTGCTCCCGCAAGACCGCCAGGGGCTGCGGCCCCAGAAAGCGGATGTTCGCCGCCGCCCTTTGCCGCAAGGGCTTCAACATCTCGCCCCCACCGATCACCACCAGGGGGCGACCGTTGCGGTTACAGGCCTCGATGGCCAGATCCACCCTTTTATAGCCCACCAGTTGCCCGCAGACCAGATAGTAATCGCCGGGGTGATCGGCGGCGAGGGTGAAGGCCTCGGTGTCCACCGGGGGCGGAACCACCGTGGCCTCCCGGCGGTAGTATTTAGCGATCCGCCCCTGGACGGCGGTGGAGTTGGCCAGAAAGTGATCCACCCGGCCGCTGCTCAACTGATCCCACTGCCGGAGGTAATGCATGAGCGGCCCCATCACCAGGCGGGTCAAGGCGCCCGCCCCGGCCTTGTAGTCGTGGTACATGTTCCAGACATAGCGCATCGGCGAATGACAGTAGCAGATATGCAGACAATCCGGGGAGGTGATCACCCCCTTGGCCGGCCCCGATTCGCTGGAGATGACCAGGTCGAAGCCGCGCAGGTCCAGCTCTTCCAAGGCCAGGGGCATCAGGGGCAGGTATTTCTGATAGTGTTTCTTGGCGCCCGGCAGGCGATTGATGAAGGTGGTGTGGATTTTATGTTGGCGCAGGGCCGGGGAGATGGCCTCCAGCGCCAGTACGTGGGTGAAGATCTCGGCCTGGGGGAAGATGGCGCAGAGCTCCTCAAGAACCTTCTCGCCGCCGCGCATCCCCACCAGCCAGTAGTGGACGATGGCGACTCGTAATTTCGTGAAGTCGGTCATTGCTGAGCCTTTTGCAAAAGTGCAATTTTGTCATTCCCTGAGGTAGTAATCGGGAATCCAGTTTCTCGACAAATCAATTTCTGATTACCACTAATCCTCAGCCGCATTTGCGATTAACAACGCAACATCTTGTAGTTGCCTGTTTCGATATAGAACTCGTGTGGAGATGCACCCTGTTTGGGCCGTCCTTCGCCAAGCTCAGGATGATCGGAATTACTCTTTGATACCCTTCAGGTACCGATCCATTAAACAGTACCTCCGATCATCCTGAGCTTGTCGAAGGACGGCCCAATTTCATAGCAACTCCACATTTAGTTTATGGCAAATAGCTGCTGCTTCAAACCTTGCGTGTGCCCAGCCAGCAAACTCATAACCACCACCACGGCACGGCCAGGAGATTCTCGGCCAGCCGCAGGGGTTTTTCCACTGCGCAGACAATCAACCCGGCCCCAATCTTTTCCTGTGGGAAGCACTCCCGGAAGGCGCCAATCCCACGCCCGTCATTGCGATTGGGGTTGCTTTTTGCCTTGATCTCGACGGGATAGAGGACACCATCGATTTCCAGCACCAGATCCACCTCGGCCCCACCATAACTCCGAAAATGATAGAGGTTGGGCGGCATGGGCCAGGCCTGCACCGTTTTGATAATTTCCATCACCACATAGGTCTCGAACAGGGCTCCCTGCAAGGGATGTCCGCCGATCGCGCCGGGACTGCCGATTTTCTGGAGATGGCAGACAAAACCGGTATCGGCGAAATACCCCTTCGCCTTGCCGGCAATCCTTTTCACGGGATTACGCGAGAAGGCGGGCAGGGAAAACCAGAGGAAGGTGGCCTGCATCGTCTCCAGCCAGGCCTGGGCGGTTTTGCGGTCGAGCCCCAGTTCCCGCCCCAGATGGGCATGATTGACCTCTTGGGCGCTATGGGCGGCCACCAATCGCACGAAGCGCCCGAAACTCTGCAAGGAGCCGATGCTGGCAACCGCGCGCACGTCCCGCTCGATATAGGTTTGCAGATAACTTTGCCAATAGTCGTTAAGCAGGTGGTCGGGCAAGGCCATAAGGCCGGGATAGCCACCGCGCCATACGGTTGGATAGAGTTGCGGCAAGGCGTCGGGTGCGGGGTGACTGGTGGAGTCGGCAACCTCGCCCTGCAACCAGCGGCGTAAAAAATCGCCTTCCGGCTCCTGGGCTAACTCTCGCCTGCTCAGGGGGAGCAGATTCACCACCGCCACCCGCCCGGCCAGCGACTCCGAGATATTCCGGAGTACCGCGAGGTTCTGGGAACCGCTCAAAATATATTGTCCAGGCAGTTTAAGCCGATCAACCTTTCTTTTGATGGCGCCCAACAACTCCGGGGCATATTGGATTTCGTCGAGAAAGAGCGGGGCGGGGTGATTTTGCAGAAAAAAATCCGGGTCCTGCCGGGCGTTTTCAATGTCCAGAACCGGATCGAAGACCACGCCCGCCATCTGATCCCGAAAAAGGTTTTCCACCAGGGTCGATTTGCCAACCTGTCTGGCCCCCAGTACCGTCACCACGGGAAAATAGTGGAAGAGTTCGGCGATTCTGGCTTCCAACAAACGCGACTTGTACGTTACCGCCGCCATTCGCCCCTCCTGGTTAACATGCCATCTCTACGGTTCTTCTATTTTTGTTTAATTACGGGAAAGCAATTCCCGAATTTAGCGCAAACTTCGACGGCCGACAAGCGGTTTTTAATGGAAACCTGGTCTTATTCTAGAGGTGATAAACAGCTCCAGGCCCCTTACCACCGGACCACCAGCCAGGAGTGGACGATGGCGACTCGTAATTTTGGTATATCAGTCATGTTTTTCCCCGACTGACTGGAGTTCACCGAGCACGGACGCAACTCGGGCGGCCACCTCTTCCCAACGAAATTTTGCGGCCCGCTTCAAGCCCTTTTGACACAGTATCGCCCTGAGAGTTTCATCTCCGCATAACTGCTCGATACCACGGATTATCTGGGTAACCGAAAGGGGATCGACAAGCAGTGCGGCATCCCCGGAAACCTCCGGCAAGGCGGTGGTATTGGCAGCCAGAACCGGGATCCCGCAGGCCATGGCCTCGATGACCGGCAGCCCGAAACCTTCGTACAATGAAGGGAAGAGCAAAGCCTTTGCCCCCCGATACAGCGAGGGCATCTCTGCTTCTGGGACTGGGCCAAGGAAACCCACCCGATCCACCACGCCATGGGCGCGGCAAAGCCCCAACAGTTCCGTGGTGATCGTCCCGGTGAAGAGCAGATGGATGTCGGTTGCGATCCCGGCCCGTGCATAAGCCTCAATCAGCCGCGGTTCGTTTTTGTGGGCTTTCCGGTTGCTGACGCATAACAGATAGGGATAACCCGGCGCATAGGCCGCAACCCTGGGACTATAGGAGGCTGCGACGCCGTTGCCGACATTAACCACTCGTTCCGGCGCAATCCCAGACCAGGCGATTATTCGTTGGCGGGAGAATTCCGAAATGGTCAGAATCCGGAAGGCTCGGCGGGCGGCGCGGCGCATGACCAACCGGTAGTAAAGCCTCTTCAGAAAGGTGCTGTTTTCTGCGCGGTCAAGGTGGTTGAGATCATGGATGGTAAAGATAAAGGGCCTGCTCACCAACAGGGGGGCGTTGTAGCCGGGGGTGAAGAGCGCTGCCCCGGCGGGAAGTCTCCGTATGGCCCGCATCAACCGCCAGGGCTCAAGGGGCGACGAGGGTTTCCCTTGCAGTTTAAGGTGCTGCAATTTGAGCCGCTGGTCGAGCATATCACTAAACCGACCAATCCCATGGTTGCCGACCCAACGAGGGTCGAAATAGATTTGCCAACTATCAGCCAACACCCGACTCCGTGGCCAGATCTTTCACTGCTTCCGTTCTCGAGTCAGCAATTGCCTGCTTCACCGATCCAGCCCCCATTGGTAAGGGCACGAGCATCATTTTCCGAGAGTTGCTCATTCCCACCGAATAAACGGCAGAAAGGATGGCAACGTGCATCCACAGGTAGAGACGCAGGATGTTCTGGTTGAACTGCAGGATGATCAATTCGATGATCAGGGAATATACCAGACCAGCCAGTATTGTCTTAAGGTTATTGTCTGATGCTTTCCAAGCCAGGCGCAGGGGCGAAAGGACAATTTTAAATATGTAGATCGCGAAGGGAATTACCCCAACAATTCCACTGGCAGCAAGTACCTCGGCAAATACGCACAACCCCTCGTTTCTCTTGGCGAGGTCAAGACTGGTCACCTCCAGGCCACGGTAGTGGCCGATGGCCGACGAGACTCCACCCAGACTGTAACCAATAATCGGACTCTGGAGAAAAATCGCCAAGGTATCCTCTAATCTGTATGTTCGAGACTCTAGGGAATGCGCGGCCTGACCAAATAATCCGATACCGGCAAAAAGGAATTGGAGTTCCTTTACCCCGATCATACTCACAATTATGGCCAGAAAACCAAAGGCCATGGTGAGCGCGACGGTAACCATAAATAATTTTTTATTTACGTACCCCCGCGCCACGCGCCAGATCAACATAAGCGGATATTGGGCAAGCCAGATGATCATGGTCAAAATACCCGCCCGTGATGACGACAATAGCAGCGCCAAACTGGTAACGGCGGCAATGAGGAACAATTTTCCCCGGCTGATGAGGGTCGAACGGTTCTTCAGCAAATAAAGGGTGAAAACCCAGCCCATGATCAAATAGGAGGCAAAATAAGAAGGTTCGTAAGAGAAGCCGTTTACCCTTGATATTGATCCAGTTGCCCACCACTGGACTATCAGCGGCGCTCCCAGGCCGAGCAGGGGGGAAATAAATTGGAAGATCCCAAAAGAGGCGACAAATAAAAACGAATAGAGATACCAGCGGACAACGGTTAACGCCTTGCGGTAATCATCGAACAACTGGACAACCACGAAAATCATAATGGCGTTGTAAACCAGCCAAATAAAATACGCCACGCTGCGGATGGGAAAATCGGTGTTTGGGATGAATATCGCCATGAAGAAAGTCCAGATCAGCAATGGCGCAAAACCGAGCGGCCATATTGCCACAGACCGACGGAAGGCTTGAAACAGCACATAGCCAATGGGCATGGTCAGCAAGATCTGGGCAATCCTAAAGGTAAAACCAAGATGAAACACCAGGAAGATATCAAATGAGGTGGTGAAGATCACCAGGATCAAAAATGCTCTGGCCAGGGAGCTTGCGGGCATCACTTTCGCCACTTTCGCTTCCTCCAGAATTTGATCAAGCCATTTGCCCCTATATAGGTGAGAACAATCTTCAAACGCACCCTGATCCGGCGGTTGGCTTGGAAGAGTCTGGCCGTCACTGAGCACAGATTATGGCTTTTTAGGGCACGAACCACTTCGTCGATGGAAAGCAGTTCCGCCTGATAGGAGGCCCCACCGGCCCGCATGATTGCCAGGGGTGAGCCGTCCAGATATACGCCATCGGCAGAACAGCTAGCCCCACCTTGATACAGGCGAAGGAACAACTCGAAGTCCATGGCGTATCTGTAGGTTATGTCGAAGAGCCCGTAGCGCTCATAAAATTCCCGCCGCACAAAAAACGCCGGATGCTGGAACGGCTGGCCCTGTCCGGGAGAACCGAGTAACGGTCGCCGGAGATTACTGCCGAGAGCAGCGTCTTCGAAGTAAATGTTACCGTGAATAAACAGCGCTTGCGGATTCTTGGCAAAGGCCGCCACCACCAATGACAAGACGTGGCCATGGGCGAACAAATCGTCACTGTTAAGGATGGCGATGATCTCCCCGGTTGCGGCCGCAATCCCTTTGTTGAAGGCATCGGCAATTCCTCGGTCGGATTCTGAAATGAACTTCAACCGGGCCGGATCGTGGTGCAATGCCCGCAATATGCCTTCGGTTCGGTCGGTGGAGCAGTTGTCGATCACCACATGCTCAAAGTTTGCATAGTCCTGCGACAAGATGGAGCGGGTGGTCTGCTCTATACTTTGTTCGCAGTTATACGTTGCCGTGATGATTGATACTTTCAAGCCAGTGCCCCTACCTGGGTCAGGTAACATTATCGATGATGCCTGTAAATCGATTATCGCGACATCAATATTGATATTTTAACCAGTTAGATTTCTTATCACTTCCTATAGAATATCCCGTCAAATTGCAACATGCGCCCAGTTGCTTTATTCACAAAGCCTGGATCAATACCCCACATTTCAAAACCGACGCCATCCAGCCATGTTTGCAATTCCTGAAACAGCTCTTGACCTTCATACAGAGCAACCGTTGACATCTCGAGCTGAATTCCTACAACTTTATCAATAATCCCCTTTGCGCCCAAAAGCACGGGCATCTCGTACCCCTGTGTATCGATTTTCAGATAGATCCGTTGAGCAGCTCTCATCACCGGCTCATCAAGCGAATCCAAACGATGCACTTTAACAATTTCTTTGCCAATGTACTTAGATGAAGGAGATGATTCAAAATGACTGGGCAACATGGTTAAAATTGAGCTACTAAAACTATCACCGGCCACGTTTATTTCCAGCTCGGTTTCGACCTCACCCAGCGCCATTGCCGGTGCAATTTTCCAGGCAGAGTCAGAATGGCTCGCCCTGAGCAACTTGGCATGGGCATGAGCTTGCGGCTCAAATGATACAATGTCGCCCGTGTATCCCGCCGACCGGAGAAATTTTCCGTATCCGCCATCATTCGCGCCGACATCAAGAACACAATCCACCTTGTTATACTCAAGCTGAGTAAAAATTCTGGCCTCAATTGACTGTGCAGGGTTATACCTGGCAATCTCTACGCCAAATTTCTTCGCGAACGACCTAATTCTGCTTTTTACCGACATATATTCTCCCAGGCAGCACTATGCCATTTTTATCGATATATATCATTTCTTCGCCCACCCCACCGCGACTAGCTGGAACAACAGCACTCTGTAGGGATGAAACCACGCCACGCCGCCCATTAGCAGCAAACACACACCTACTTCAACCAGCCCGGCCAACAAGGGATTAGATCCAAACGCATTTGCTCTATTGACCAGCAATGTGATTGCCACACCGGTAACTGCCGCCACCAGCAGAGAATAGTGTTCCCTTGGCACACTCTGTCGCAGCGATATGTTGTAAATACGATGGATCGCATACAACAATCCACCACTGCCACAGACAAGCGCCACCATTGCCCCGACGGCTACACCTTCCCCACCAAACATTTTACCGAGCAGCCAACAGAGCGGGACGTTCATAAGTGCCATTGCCACGTGGGAGATGGTGTTCCATCTCAAATCTCCTGTGCCCAGGCAGATAAAGTAAGCAGGGATATTCAGAGTGTTAAAGCCCCACCCCAGAGCCAAAACCGCCCCAAAAAACAGAAAATGATCTTCAATGTGCCCAATCCACAAATGCGAAACCAACGGCAAAGAAATCAAGATGGCGGCGTAAAACGGCACGACCACAAAGAACACCATGCGATAGGCCTTTAAATAGAGGTCCCGCACTTTTTCCGGGGCGGTTTCGTGCAGTGCCGCCACCGATGGCACCAGGGCTTGATTGGCCGCAATCAGCAACGCCCTGAGCTTGACTATCATTTGGCCAGCCATTTCGTAGTACGCTGCGCTGGAGAGGCCACCGTAACGGCTCATCAATAATTTGGTGACCGGCTCAACCAGCATAACCGCGACCGAGGTGATTTGGAAATTAACCGCATAGCCAAACATCTCCTTAAACTTGGCTTTAGACCAAAAAATAGGGAGCCAAGGTAAAGAGGAAAGCTGGCGACGCAAAAGCAACCAGCACCCGGAAATCAGCAACAACCCCTGCCCCGCCTGGCCAATTGCCAAGCCGAGCAGGCCGTAGCGCGGCACCAACCAGCACGCAGCCCCGAGAAAAAGCCCGTTGCCGAACATCAGCAAAATATTGCGAAGATCCATGCGCAGGCAACCATCCAGGCCAGATTGGAAAACACCGCCGACACAACTCAACCACAAAGACAAGACGGCCCAGGGTAATATACTTAACGCCTGAGGCATGGATTCCGCTGGAAGTGACAGGGACAGGACATTATCCAAAAACGGATAGATCAGCAGCAAAAACACCGCCATAACGACTCCAATGCTGATGGCGGCAGTCTGTACCACTTCTGCTGCCTGCAAATCATCCTCCAATGCCCGGTAGCGCGCCACGAACTTAACGACACTGCCTGTTAATCCCATATCACTCAGCCGCGCCACCGATGTGCCGGCCAACACGACAGACCATAGACCAAGTTGTTTCGCACCTAAGTGATCAATAAGATAGCGATAGAGAAAGAACAGAACCAGGCCGGAGACGACTGCCTGCACAACAGAGACGGCGGCATTACTGATAAAGCGACTTGAGTTAAACATGTGGCCTGTTGGTGACTTAGTGATTTTTCACGGCAAAGGAAATCTAACGTCAAATCCTAGATCACCAGCCTCTCCACGACTGACTGCCTCGTGGAACAGCCGGTATCTTTTCAGCCGCCCCTGCCATAGCGCCATCACCAGCAAAAGACTCAAATACGCCAGGCGGTTTACCGCCCGGACCATTTTATGCTCACCAGTCCTGGCTTCGAGGTAGGCATGGTTCCTGGCCGAGTAAAAGGCCCGGAACGCACTATTATCAGACAATAAGACGTTTGCAGCCGAACCGAACCGAGACTTGTCGTTACAGGAAGGTTCCAGATCATCAACCCGGGAACCGCTAACCAGGAAGATTTTCCCGCCTCCAGTAACCAGCCGCGCGGTCAGCTCGCTATCGTCGCCATAGAGGATCAGGTCTTGGTTCGGCAGGCCGATTCGCTCATATACCAAACGATGACAATAAAACCCCCCATAAGGCGCTCGTTGTAAAGGAATTAATTCAGGCAAAGATAGCGGCACGGACGACCGCCCCCAAGAACGACGCGCCCAGAGCTTGGAGGGCAGATCAAGAAGGTGAAAACCGAAAAAGCTGCCAGACCGGGCAAAGAGAAGCGCCGGAGGTAAGCTTCTGCCGATATCATTATGCAATACCGACCGGAAGGAGAGCAGGGCAAAGTCCGCCATTGCCAATGATCGCCGCAATTGCTCCCGGGTGGCGACCAGTTTGGCTAAGGCTCCCGGCTGCGGGGCGTTGTCATCGTCCATCAGCCAGAGATAGTCGGCACCGTCATCAAGGGCGGCCTTGATGCCCACGGCAAAGCCGTTGGCCGAGCCAGTGTTTTCAGGAAGGCGAATGATGCGCACCAGGCCGGGCCAGCGTTGCTCCAGGGTCGCCAACGGTGAAGTACTGGCATTGCTGACAATGATTACCCGGCTCACCCCCTCGTCGGCAAGGGCACGCCGCACAGATTCCTCCAAAAACCTGAGCCGATCTCCGTAGGTGACTGTCACCATGGTGGTGACGCCGGAGAGGCTTGGGTGGTGTTGATCGCTCACGGTCGGGTCACTAGCCAAATCATCAGAGCTCAATTTTATCGTAGCCAAATTGCTTCATACGCTGATTATCCCGAACCCGCTGGTATAGGGCCACCAGATCGAGTTGATTCCGGAAGGCAAAGGCCCGATCCCCATTAATGCCGGAGGCAATTCTCGCAAGCAACTCTTCCGCAACCGGCAACTCGCAGAAATCCCGCAGCGCCCCCAAGTGCTCAATCGGGGCGCGGAGTAGATCCTCATAGCGGATGTGCAGAATCTTATCCGACGGCAGGGTCGCTGTGAACTGATCAGCGCATTCAACGTAGTGCTCCCAGAGTTCAAAGCCGTACTCCAAGGAGAGACATCGCTGGGCCCGGGCTACCCAATACCGGTGCAGCGGCGTGAACTGCTCGATTCTTTGGGTCATTTTCAGAAACAGTTTAAAGGGGAGTTCCCCCCGGTCTAGGCTGCCAAAGAAATTTTTCAGTTTACTAATGGCATTGCCTCCAAAAAAGGCTCCTGCTTGCAGCCTTTCTTTTTCCCGCAGGGAAAGACTGGCGGCAACGTCGACCCCGTTACGCAAGACATGAATTATCTTGGCTTGCGGGAAGATCTCAAGCCATAGAGGCAACAAGATGGTATTGCGCGGATCTTTCCAACCCCAGGGAAAGTCGAGGTTGAAGGCGGAACGGTATTTCAGGTAACGCACCGGACCAAGGAAGAGCAGCATATGGGACGACTTGAGATCGTCGCGCAGCATTTTGCTGATTTGGGCCTGGGTGGGCGGATGTTGCCAGAGCCCCACGACCGCCGTTGGGTTGTCCCAGCCGCCGTTGCAGGCTTTGAGAATCAGATCATTGCGCTGTTCAAAAAAATAGGATTCGTGGTGTCCCACCAGATCCTTGCCCATGAACAGGCCCATCGCGCTGAGGGACTCGGCGACCATGGTGGTTCCCGACCGATGCGCACCGATGATTATGATCGGCTGACGAGACTTGTCCGGTCGTTTTGTCAACGCAGCAGCTAAGGTCATTGTCGGTCTCAAAATTGGCGGCAGGGGTGCTCTTTAAGGCAAGAGTCGCTTTATGAGCGACTTGGCATCGCGCAGAAAGGCGCGCCTCCAGTTCCAGCTTTCCTCAAATTCCGGATCGAAGAGAACCGCTCCGGTTAAATGTTTTCGTTGCCCAAGAGATGGCAGACGCGTCTTGTCCTTCGAGAAAAGATACCAGGCTTGCCTGGGATGGTACCAGGGGAGGCGCACCACAAAGAGGCCCGCAGCAACGGCGAATTTACGAATCTGTGTCGGCCGGTAGGCGACACAGTCGGGATACACCCAACCATTGCCAAGGGAGTTGTTTCGGCCTTCAACAAAGGTTGCGGCCAGGATTCCATCCGGTTTGAGGGCCTCACCCAGATTTTCTAAGGCCATACTCGTCAGATCTTGGCCGGTGTGGGAAAAAATCGATTGGGCGACGACAAAATCGAACTTTTCAGCAAACATCTCCGTCGAAAAAGTGGCGTTGTCATCAAAGCGCGGATTTTTGATGCGAATCTGATCCTGACCGAGCTGATTAATAATGGCCTCTTCGATCAACCAGCGATTCGGTTCGATACCGCAATAACGATTGGCGTCTAAATAACTAATAAATAAGCGCCCAGCTCGCAAGGAACCGCACCCGACATCCAACAATGAATGATGGGCGCGTAGACCCAAAGCGCACAGCAAACGAAACTGAGTTGCCCCCATGAAATCATATTGGCTGGGGGGCCCTACATAGGCCTTATAATGGTGATCGCCTGCTTTAAGTTTTCCTGAGCCGGAGGGATCAAACTGGTTCATTAAACGTTCTTTGTTTGTATTATGAAAACAAACTGCTAACCAACTAAAAAGGCCCCGGTCAGCAGTGACCGGGGCCTTCGTATTTAAAAAAACCAACAACTTCTATTCAATAGTAACTTGAGCATCCTCAACTATGGCATCATACTTATAACCAGAACCAAAGTCCTTATCAGATGCAAGTTTACCGTTCACCAAAACTTTATCGCCAACCTTGGCTGTCGCTGCAGTTGTCACTACAAGATCATCAGTTCCTGCCCCACCCGTGCCATCCTTGACGTGCAACCAGTTTTTACCCATAATCCCGGACATCGCCTTAACAACTTTGCCACGCACCAATATAGTCTTACCGTTTAGAGAACTCCGCGCGGCAAAAACCTCAGCCACACTTTTTCCACCCTGCGGTTTTGTAATGCCTTTAAGATCAACGGCCGCGTTCGCAGGGGCCTTGGTGTGGCTTTCCGGTGTCTGGGCAACTGCAGATCCCTTACCCGCTCCACCAACCATAATTCCAGATGCAAAAATAATTTTATCAAAGGTCCGTTTCAAAGACTTACTTTCAAAGTTGTTCATTACTGAACCTTCAGCAACAGTAACCTCATCTCCAACTTTTAGGTCGGTTTTAGGCCCTGCTACCCAGGTTTTTTCTGCTCCATTCTCGATAAGAACGTACGTGTAGCCAGATGCTTCCATCGTTTCCGCAACTTTCCCGGATAATCCTCCACCCGGTTTAGATGCTGCAGGCTCAGCTTTTACCACATCAGCTTTAACAGTAGGTGCAGGCACCTTCGCCTTCTCAACATCGTTCTTACATCCAGCACCCAGTGCCATTGACAAAACCAAAACGACCATCACACTCTTTTTCATGTTTCAACCCTCCTGCACACGGAAGTGGCTGCTGAGCCCAGACAAGGGAATAACAGCCAATAATTAGATATAACTTCTCACCCCAAGAAAAAGTCTAGTACCACAACTGCCCACAGATAGCTATTAGATATTAGCGTGCCAAAGGAGACAGCTTTTTTCTTCAGCAAAACCAAAACCAACGCAGACATAACTCACAAATGGACTTAAAAATACACGCTACTATAAATTGGTGAAAATTCTGATTATCAGTCAAGAACTGCAATCCCAACAGGCTTGGCGCCCAATTCGACTCGGCCAATTATCTGATTAGCTGTAGAATCAACTACAACCAATGAGCCCAGACAATCACCCTCTCCGACAAAGAGGAGTCTCTGCTTTTCAGAAACGACCATCTCTCTGGCACTTTTCCCAATTGTCACATCTTTACTAACACTGAACTGCTCACCCTGTATGATTGATATTGTCCCATCACCAGAGTTACTAACGTAAACAGAATTGCTGGTCGAGATAAACCTTGACGGCGCAAAACCAACATGAACATTTTTTAGAATTTTCCTTGAGCTTAAATCATATATGGACACTGAATTTGTTTGTCCCTCTGCAATATATAAATAATTTTTCCAGGAAATTAATCCAAGGGGGGGCGAAGTTAGTGCAATAGTGTCTTCAATCGCCAAGGTATCTGGGTTCACAAAATAAACAGTCTGATCAAAAGTAGACGAAACCGCCAATTTATTGAATCCTGGTATATAGCAGATATAGTTTGGTCCATTACCAATTCTATTGCGATTAACCATATTACCTGTTGCCAAGTCAATACTTGTCAGTACACCTTGGGCATCCAACACATAGGCAATCTGATTACTATTTTTCACCATCATAAATTTTGGCAAATTTGCCAAAGATACAATAATTTCATTACCTGGAGTTAATGTGAAAATATCGAAGGGAATTATTTTGTTTAAATTCTCTGACAATACATAAATTCTCTTATTATCAGAATCAACAGATAGATAATTTGGCTTACCTTTAACAGCGAAGGCATCCACCACTTGGAATTTATCTGCCCTCACAACATAAATGGTATCAATTTCCGGGCAAGCGACATAAACCAGATTGGTAGCTATCCTAGATGAACTTCCCGAGTAGGCGACGAGGGATGCTTCCTTTTGATCGGTGTTTGATATACTTTTCCCAGGATTCCACTCGATAAACATGACTTTTCTAGAGTCAGGCTCAAGGTCAATGGGATGCTGAAGGATGAGCTCAGTGTCTAGATTTACAACTTGCAAATCTGACGAGGTGTTTCCAGTACGAGGTGTTGTTCCTGCCGTAGCCTTAACTCGTATTCCTCGGCATATTCGCCCTTTCAGCCACTCACGATTAAGAAATTTCTGAACATAGCGTATGTCCGCGCTATTGACTTCTGAGAGATTTGTAGAAAAAGGAACCCATAAATCATCAACCAATAGCTCAACAGACGATATTTTCAGGGTCACATTGGTATTTGCACCCATGCGGTTAATATTTAAGAAGAGAGAGAGATTCGCAGCTCCCGCAATAGGTGTTCCTGATCCACAAGACGAATCAAGGTCTGCAAATTTATTCAATGCCCCGCATCCAGTTATCAGAACTAGCAGTACAAGAATCTTAATCTGCAGAAAAAACCTCATTCCCCCCCCCGAGAAACCCATATTCAGTCTCACTTGTCTCCCCCTGGTAGCAAAATTCACGTATTGACCCAGTAGATAAATAAGTGAACAAAGTCCAACGCCAGTCTGCATAAAAGAATCAAAAGGTGCTGTTTTTGAGGTGACTGATTAACTATTTAATCGCCTATTAATCGCCTAAGCAATAGTTAGATACCATGGCAATCACCACAGGCATCATATCCATTCACGCCTGCTGGAAAATCATAATAATTCCACCTAAGACTGTTGTCATATGGGCTACCATGCGCTCTATGACATGAGACACAAACGACAATTGCATCACCGACTGGGGAACTAAGAGTAACTGCGCTTTTGGGGCTTGAGACATCGACACTGCCCAGGGGAGTAGCTACATTGTAAGTACCTAAAGGGGTTAACCCTTGGGTGCCATACACATACGGGGGACCACTAGGCGGTGGCGTCCCCATATCATAATTACTCACATGACCACTCACACCAAAAGCCCCACCGGTGCTGGTGTGGAATGACGCAGAGCTATGACACTTCAGGCAAAAACTGTCTATCGTTTTGGGATCCGCAACATTTGCCGCATCACCTTTGTATTGATTGTGATTAGTGGTACCTTTCACAACACTCCGTTCATAATCGGGGTCTTCATATCCAGCAATACCGTTTAGGGAACGATAACTTCGGGGAAGCGTATCCCCACTTTTGAACCTGGGATCCGTCGAAGGTGGTGAAAGTTCATCAACTGCATGATGGGTCCTAGACATTGCAGCCGCTTCAGTAGCACGACTCCAATCGCCATGACATCCCAAATTGGGATTTGCGGTTGTTCCCACACAGCTCATGGTGCCGGTTGTGGTAACACCAATTAATCCATGACCTTTGAGATCTTGACCAGAACCGGCCACCCATCCAAAATCACCACCAGCTAAGGTGTCGTGGCTAGACTCAGTTCCAGTAGCATTGTAAGGAAGAGCAGGGGGAGAAGCGGGCGATAAATGCAGGACCATGGGGGTCCTAGTGTCTGCATCGGTGCTCCCGGTATTATCGCCGGTATGGCAACCAATACAAGTATTAAGCAGCAGGCCACCTTGGACCCCTTTGCCATTAAAATTAGGATTCCCGTTCTGACTATTGTGCATAGTATGACAGTCGGCACAGTATCTCCCTGTCATTCCCTTATTTCCGCTGGCACCATTGGTTCGCGCCCATGTTACACCCGCACAAAACAAACCGGGGAGTACTAGCATCACTACCAATGATTTTAAATTCATAAGTCTTACCTCAGCGGCCAAAAATCTCTACACGAGAATTACCACTATCAACAATACACAAGCGCCCCAGCGAATCAAACTGAAGGTCTTCCGGATAATACAACCTGCCTCTACTCTGGCCTTTAGTCAAAAATTTATATTTAAATTCACCATTCTCATCAAACACCGCCACAGAGCCTTCATGACGATCCAAAACAAAAATTTGTCCTCCAGTACCTATCTCAAGTGCGTACGGAAAGGAAACGTGAGCACCAATATCAATCTGCTTCAGTAACGCACCATTGGGTTGAAACACTGAAATATTTTTTCCAATTACATCCAATGTCCAAATATCTCCTTTACTAACAGTAAAATCGAAAATACTACCATTTCCATCAGCACAACGAATTTCCTGCACTGCCTGCAAATCTTTATTAAAAATGACAACACGACCTGTCATCTTATCAAGAATGAAAAAATTACCTTCGGAAAGAACTAGCCTATCAGGGAAGATTTCGCGCTCACCCGATTTAAGAAGATGGGGGACAATCTTCTTTTCCTTCAAATCAATTTGCGTTAAAGAGTTCCGCCCTTTTTCTACAAGCCAAAGAACTTCCTGAGCATCACGTACCATTCCATATGGCTGTTTGAGCTGATCACCGGGCTTCAATGTATTCAGGTGATTTCCCTGCAAATCAAATGAATGTATATCGTTGTTGCCAGTATCAACGACGTAATACCGCCCTCGCTCTTTATCGACATACAATCCCGTTGGAAACAACATCTGATTGCCCAATTTTTCAGTATTTAAATTAAGGCTAAGTTGCCATTTCCATGGCCCTTCTTCCGCAAAAGATGGCGTTATCGCACAGAATGCCATAAATAAAGTCAACGATCCTAATAATTGCAATCTAGTGGATTTAAACATGATTCCGCTTTTAGTAGAATTAATCGCCTAATAGCCACGATGACACTGGATACAGAGATCTTTAGAGCCTTCTTCCTTAAGATTAAAAGGATGATCTGTTCCATGAGGATAATGACATGACACACAGGTCATAATTACACCAGTACGAGGATCAAACACACCTGCACCAACTGGATGAGTAAATTGCCCCTGAGTCTTATGACAACCATTGCAAACTTGATTACCATCACCTTTCAACATAGCCAAATTATTAGAACCATGAACTTCATGACAGCTCGCACATGCTCCTACACCAGGATGATTATGTAATTTACCCACATAGTTATTAAAAGTGTCCTGATGGCAACCACGACATACCTGCTCTAGTTTTGTCTTAAAAAGTTTTTCGCCGTTAGATGCGTGAGGAGAATGACAGTTTATACAACTATTACCAGTATTACTATTTAAATGACTGTGTACAGCCATTGCTTTCTCTCTAATATCTCCGTGACATTCGAGACATTTTTCAGTACCCACCTTACCGCCTAAAGACGTATGACAACCATCACATCCAGCTTTGAATGGCTCATGAAGAAAATCTTTAATTAAACCTTTTCGACTACTACCGTGTGGATTATGACAAGTCAGACACGCGCCAGGCACCACAGGAAAATTCTTATGAAATTCAACTAAAGTTCCCTTATGACATTTTCGACATAGGGCATCAGGTTCTGCAACCAGCAGATAGTCCCGCTCAGACTGATGCGGCTGGTGGCATGCCGAACATTCACCATTGGCAAAAGGGGTATGGTTATAAACGTATTCTTTGGATAATTCAGAATGACATTTAGTACAGCTTGCCTTCTGATTTTTCTCCTTTAACAGACCTCTAACTGCAGAACTGTGAGGATCATGACACTCAAGGCATTGACCATCAAGCACAGGCTTGTGAACTTGTGAGGTCTTTTTAGTAACCACACCAATAGTCCGATGGCAACTCAAACAGAGCTTATCGACCTCTTGCTGCATAAGACCTTTATATTTGGCAACATGCGGATTATGGCAAATAGCACAATCCCCTTTCGCTACAGGTTGGTGGACAACATTCTTAGTGAAAGGCTTCTGATCATGACATCCAAAACAAAGCTTGTCTTGTGCACCAACAACCATGGTAGCCGAAGCATGGATTACCATGGAGATAACAATAAAACTTTTCACTTTCATTTAGTCACCTTGCTTTTGTGACACGCTACACACTTACCTTCACGATAAGGTTGATGGGCAACCGGATATAATAAAGTTTTTTCTATACCACCGTGCGGATCATGGCAGTCAACGCATGAACTATCATCAGGCCTAATATCCCCATGGCGTGATATAAAACGAGCATCTACAACATGGCAACTTGCACATATAGTCTCGCGTTTATTAATAAGCATTCCGTCAAAATCAGACCCGTGCGGAGAGTGACAAATACCACAATTAGTTTTGGCAGGTTCGTGAGGTACACCATCGTGCCAATTCTTAGCGATAGCAGGATGACATTCAAGGCATAGTAAAGGAATCTGCTTATTTAAATTTCCCTTAACTTTTGTCCCGTGTCCAGAATGGCATGATTTGCAGTTTAGTGCGGCGACTGGCTGATGCTTAGACTTTAGGGATTTAAGCAATGTAGACATTTCTGTATGACAACCCAAACACAAATCACCCGATTTCTCCCTCAATAAACGTTCATGATCACTGGCGTGCGGAGCGTGACAGATTACACACTCGCCTTGTTTGTATGGACGATGCATTAAATCATTTATATCGCCAACTGTTGCAGGATGACAACTCAAACAAAGCTTCCCAGCGGCGGTGGTTTCTCGTAACAAATTCTTTTCTGATGCCTGATGAGGAAAATGACATTGACTACATTTACCCTCAGCAAACGGGCGATGAAGACTATACTGTCCATTTTCATTGGCTGTATTTTTGTGGCATTTGAAACAAATTGAATCTTCCGTACCTTTCAAAAGGCTATTTTGATTAGAAAAATGGGCGCTATGACAAATTAAACAGTCTCCACTTGCCGCAGGTTGGTGAGATATCCGCCCTTCAAGAAAATTGCCCCTAGAATGACAAGAAAAACAAATAGTCTTCGCACTTTCCTTCAAGTTAAAAGAATTTTTCGATCCATGCCCACTATGACAATAAAGGCATTGTCCTTTAGTTACTGGCTGATGGATACTTACCGGTTTAATTCCAAATACAGAAGGCTTTGCATGACAACTTTCACAAACTTCACTATCGTTCTTTTTAAGCATCGACGGCCATTCACTTGCGTGCACAGAATGACACTGGGTACAGGTCTTTTGGGCATATGGAGCATGTGCTTTATACTCTGGTGAATTCGTCACCTCGTGACAAGTAACACAAATCGCATCCGCTGCCGGAATAAGCTCCATTTCACCATTATTAGAAATTCTGTGACAACTTCCACATTCACCCTGAAGAACAGGTGGATGAGTCACTGATCTAAGCAACCCTCTTTTTTCAGAACTGTGAGGATTATGACATTCAGTACAGTTTGATTTAACAGGGAAAAAATAGTGCGACTTAAGAAGCTTCGAATCTTTTAAATCATGACAAGATATACATAATTCTGAAGCATCAGTTCGCAACAAACTCTTATAATCTGAAGCATGTGAAACATGGCAGACCAAACATCCATCTTTCAGAGGACTATGAACAATAGCTTTCGTAAATTCCTTTATCGAATGGCAATCGTAGCACAAATTTGGACCATTTTTTATTAATAACTTTTGATTTGGACTATTATGGACGGCATGACATGATAAACATAGGCCCTTAGCTACTGGTGAATGGACGTCTTTCTTACGAATATCATTCAATTTATCTTTATGGCAGTTATAACATTGTTGGGGTGGCGACTGTTTTAAATAAAGGCCACCAATCATACCGTGCGACATATGGCAAAGGCCACAATCTTCAGCGGCTACAGGTGCATGCACCACTCCTGTCAAAAATTTTGTAGCCATCTGCGGATGACATTCAAAACATTTCTTTTTCAGAGCTCTAGGAGTTGTTTGCGTAGAGGCAGCACATCCCACAACAAACAAAACCAAGCTAAGTGCAAAATACAGTTTATTCATTCTTCGCATTATTAAGTTCTCTCACAAGACCAGCCCAAACCCTCTGATTAATATCAATTTTGGATTTAGATTTAATTTTAGCTAAATATTGGGTTTTAACAATTTCAAATTGTTCCTTTTTCATTTGTTCGATTAATTTGTCCTTAACCTGATTTAGAGGCAATATTTCATCTGGTGTACGATCAATAAGTTTAATTAAAGCGTATGTGCCATCATAAGCAAATGGTAAACCAACACCACCATTTTCAAGTTTCTTAATTTCATCAATTAAACCAACAGGCAAATCAGCTATCATACTGGTCTGACTTTTAACATCGAGAGAATATTTATCTGTTAAATCAGCAAACTCGCTACCCTGCGTGGTACCAAGCCAAATTTGTTGCAAAATCCCCTCATCAGCCTTAACTAATATAAAAGTAAGTTTGCCAGAAACAGTAAATCCTGATTTGTGAGTATCATAATATTGATCAATGTCTTGATCTGAAATCACAATTCTAGCCTTTAAACCTGATTCAAACTCAGAACGGAGCCTGTTTTGTTTATAGAATTCATAAACCAACAACAAAGGAAGACGCTTTTCATATCCTCTAGCAAGTGACTCCCTATTCACCAAAGTTTGTGATATAATAGAATTTAACACGAAGTCTTTTAGGAAAATTTCAGAAACATCCTTCCTGATACCTTTTTCCTTATTTATATTATATAAAAAATCTCCAACGCTTACATTAAAACCATCCATAGTTACAAGTTTCTGATCCATGTAATCTTTGGATAGATTAGCATCAAGTTTGACTGAGTCAAATAAGCTCTCATCCACATGCACATTATATTTTTTCTTTAAAGAAGCGATTAATTTTATAGTCAAATTATCACGCTGTTCCTTCATTAAGATTTGTGTCATTTTAGATTTTTTTTCGCTAAAAACCGATTCACCAGCATCCTTACTTTCTACAAGCCTAAGTAATATGTATTTTTTATTATCTTCATTTAGAAATGGCTTACTGACCTCGCCAATCCCTAATTTATTAACAATAGGCAACCAAGTTGATTTTTTATTGGTATAAAAATCCGCAACGGAAACGGTTACTTCATCATACGTTTCTGCTTTCTCGTCTGGCTCAGCACCTAACCAATCTGAAAACACTAGCCGTCCGCCAGCCTGGCCATTATATGGCAACATTGATTCATAAACTCTCTTTGCCTTTGATTCACTATCAAACGCAAGGACTTGAAGCACCCAAAGATTCGCATAATTCTCATTGTAATACTTCTTCAATTCATCATCTGTTACTGCCACTTTAGAGTCAATTTCCTCATACTTCAATTCCATCAATGCTCTAACTTGCAAAAACACTTCAATTTTATGTAAATAATTAGGAAGAGTATCGTATCCCATATCACGACCTTCCTGAACCATAAGCTGAAAATCAATATATTCGTCCGGTAACGTAGGAACCTTTAACTGATTCTTATCATTCCAAAATTTCCACCAATTTTTATAGTCAACATCTGTAAATTCAACTCCATTGATCGTCACCAATCGCTTGCCACTTTGGGTTAACGCAAATGAAGGTACAAAACTTGAAATTACGACAACGGCCATTAATGTTATGCTAAAAACTATTCTGTGCATTTAAGAAATCCCTCTTTATGCCACGATTCAACTATTTCATTGGACACATTCTTAGCAAGTGAAGTTAACGAATTAATCAATCCAAAATGCATTAGTTTTCTATACTGCTGTCCTTCACGACGGCTATATGTAGTCCAAAGCGTTCTCCCTGATTCACCTTCAATAATCCTCAATACTACAGCCAGTGATGGCTCCGGAATGGAACCATAATCATTTTTATCTTTCATCTCAGTGATAGTTCCTGAAATAACAATTTGAGCCCCAAGCCTATCTGCCATAGCCCGTATTTGCTCTATGTCAGGAGTTTGATTGGGCAACACTTGCATTTGCTGCAAAAACTTTCGTACATCTCCTTCTTGAGCAACCTGATAATTACCAGAATTCACCAATTCGGAAACAAACACTCTTGAAAAAATATCATCGCCCTGTGTATATGCAGTTTGATTAATAAAAGGCAAAACGACAACATGACAAATCCTCCCACCCTCTGGCAAAGGCCCTTGCTTTAATATCGCCGGTGGTTCCATTACTGAACAAGAACATTGCATTATAAGTAAAACCAAATATGGCCATGGCCTTTTATTATTGCCCGCCCATAATTGCGACCACGATCGTATATAACCCCTCACCAAGCGCATCAAAATTCGTCCACCCACATTTGGGATCCAGCCGAAGTACTTTCCTCTACCAGTTGCTTTTCAGCATAATCTATCAAATCAGCGATTTTAGTTTTTGTTTGATTCCCAAGAACGTCTCTAAGCGTGACTATACATTCTACTTTCCTGGTATCCTTGTCCTCAGGCGCTACCACATCGGCCTGGTACGGTTCACCGCCGGCTAATACAATTATGTTACGTTTTTCAATAATCGGTAGCTCACTACCATCAGCTACCTTTATAACTTTCCTCCTGGTGCCAGAGATATTCATTGATTCATCTCCCTCCGCAACCTTGATGACCTTGCGTGGAGCAACAATGCCATTTGCTGTGCTTTCACCTTCGGCAACCTTAATTATTTTACGCTTTTCATTGCTTGCTGTATCCTGACCCTCAGCCACTTTGATGATTTTACGCGAACCACCAGTTCCGTTTACTGAGTCATCACCTTCGGCAACCTTAATTATTTTACGTTTTTCAATGTCTGTTGCATCCTGCCCTCCAGCCACTTTGATGATTTTACGAGGCCCAGCAGTCCCGTTTGCAGAGTTATCACCTTCGGCAACCTTAATTATTTTACGTTTTTCAACGTCTGTTGCATCCTGACCCTCTGCCACTTTGATGATTTTAGGCGTAGCCCCGCCGCCATTTGATCTATCTTCACCTTGGGCAACCTTAATTATCGTTCGCTTATCATTGGCCGGTGTATCATGCCCTTCAGCTACCTTTATAATTTTCTGTGAATTACTATCAGCAGAGACTTCCTCGCCATCAGCAACCTTAATTATTTTGCCATCACTTGAATCTCCGGGTGATCGTAATCCATCGGCAATTTTTATTACTTTGTTTGGCATTCTTACATCCATACGAACAGGTAAATCGCTACCCTCAGCGACCTTTATCATTTCACCTGTGGTGCTTCGCATCTCCATTCGCCAAAATGCAATGGGCACTTTGCCATCATGACTAAGATCAATGATCATATCCCTACCACGATTTTTTGCTTCAAGAATCATAGCTGGAGGAGTCCTAGCCACAGCAACAGGTTGTGAAGCAACCGACGAATTCTCAGCTCGATCCCATACTTGTAGGCTTACCTTATATAAACCCTCTGCGGCAGGCCAGCCCTCTTTCCCTTTGCCATTCCAGACAAAACGATTGGGCATTTCACCATACCCAGTATAGCTCAATTGTTCTTCCCCATTTTCGTCTTCAACAGTAAGCTTCCATCGAGCCACTGGCTCACGACGCAACATACGTGGAATGATGATTACCTGATCACGAAAAGCAACTGTCCCTTCTAATTGCACACCTTTCAGGTCGAGGACCAATTTTGGCGGAGAGCTATCAACATTATATGCCCCTAGAAAAGAAACCTTTTTGTGACCCGAAGGCCAATTAATGACCATGGTCACTGGATAGCGACCATCATTCTCAGCAACTTCCCAATCACTTCTATAAATGTCACCCGGGGATTCTTTTCTGGCCATATAAACGCGACCTGCGGCCTTAAAGAAGATCCTAGGGGCATCTTCCTCAGGCCATGTATTTCGCAACCTTACATTACAAACGACTTTCTCACCACGCCGCACATGAGTCGGAGCCAGCTCAATATCTTCAATTTCTAATGCGTGTTGCGATTTTGAATTATATTCAAGCTCATTCGGCCATGTGGCTAATACATCCTGAGCCAAGTGTGGCAATAGGCCCTGTCCTTGTTTAGTCTCACCAATACCAAGCAATTTAACAACATCCTCTTGAGCCAACCCACCGGAAGACGTCCAAAGGGTTTTTGTATCCGACGTTCTGACCAAGTAGAGTGTGAGTCCGTAAGAAGGCGACAGCGCATCACCACGCAAGGACATAGTCCCAAACAATACTAAATCAGCACCCATTTCATCCTTGGCCAAAATAAGGTGCCGGGTGTCAAGGAAACCAAGCCATCTGACCCGGTTTCTGTCCATAAATGAGACTATCGTATCATTGCCAATGACATCAAAACCACGCCGATTCATTTCCCAAGCCAGATAATCAGTAAGTTCAAGATTAACACCATTCTGTCCTTGACTTAAATCCTCAATTGGGAACACAGCCATGGTAAGCGCCTGGGAGGTATCCGGGGCACCAATAAAACAACAAACAATAGCCAATAAAATGCACCGAGCCAGCACGCCATACCTCCGCATCACTGGTTGAACAAAACCATTACAAAATATTTTTATAAACTTATTCAAGAATTATTAACCCGTTTTGAATTCGGTAATTCAGCAGCAACCATCGTATAATCCAGTATTCTGAACAATCAGTGCAATAACCAACAAGACACTTAAAGTACAATCTGTCACATAAATATCCCTGAAACAAAAAACTCCAACGTGCTGCATTATAAAATTAACTTGTTTCAAACAATAAAACTACTTCCCTGCAAGAGAACGTAGCATCCTGCGCAACAGTTCAAGAGATACGTGAAAATCATCAGTTGGTTTAGTACCTAAGATTCGGCCGGTTACAGTCTCAGATGTCCACCTCCCACTATTTTGCCAAATAACCAAACCGGCTTGTGCATCAACCAGACGCAAGGTAACACCCAACACTGGGTAGGCAACCGTGGTAGAACGCTTTTCCCCAGCCATATCGATCGCCCCCAAAAGAAAGGCCTGGACATTAAGACGCTGGCCCAATCTTTTCATGTTGATTTGGTCAATCGGTAATTTGGGATCAATCACCTCTTCAGCCATAACACTATCAACCAATCCACGATCTACTACATCAGCTATTCCAAGTGCCAGCAACTGCGTAGTAGCAATATCTCGAGTTCGATCACCAACAAACTGATCACTTGTAAAATTTTGAAATGGCAATACAGCTATACGCGTTATTGCACCCATATCTACATTTTCACGAGTGTAGGATTCGGAATCAAATTTACCACCACAACCGGTGATGGAAAAAATTAAAATAAATACCAGACCACCAGTAAATTTATTCATACCTAGACCCCTCATTTCATTGTTTATGAGCCTGCAAGCCCGTCGCCCCTTCTATTGCGTGGCAAAACTTACCACTAGCTTACTGTATACCTTATAAAGGTTCTGTATTCTATTTGCACTGGTTTCAGCATAATCACATCCAACCTCAAGGGAAACATTCTTATTTGAACTCCATCGCAATGAAGTCGCCCCAGACTGACTTGTACCATCAGAATCCTGAAGGGAATAGCTCGCTTTCCATTCTAAACCAGCACCCAACCCAACAACCGTACTTAGCGAGTAAAGGTAAACATCATTTGCACGTTGACTATTTTCTTTCTGCATCGTACCACTAAAAGAACACCAATCAGATAATTGCCAACTGCCTGTTATAGAGGCAGAATTTTTCTTATCAAAAGATTTGCCATCCTGATTTTGAATTTCATAGGTGTCGTCAAAAGATACTACTAATGAAGGCCGGAACCTTGACGTCAAAGAAAATTGTGACCTTAAATTGTCCCATAGATCGCTTGCCAAACCAGGATGGTAACTCTCCTGCTCCCAATAAATAATTTCAACGCGTGAAGTAAGATCGGGGTACAACTTAGCATCAGCATATAATGAGTATCTGTTTCGGTCGGAAATCGATACGCCACCCTGCGCACTTGTATCATGAGACCCAGTCAAAGAGACTGAAAGAGTTGGTAAAAAAACTTTGTTTATACCCACCAGATATGTCTGCGTCTGAGCTTCTGGGCCATCTTGATAACGACGGTTAGACAAACTATAAGAAATATTTGCGCTCAAATCACCTGCAGAATTTTGAAGTCTGGTACCACCATTATGACTCGTATTTTCATTCGTGGTGATAGAATCGGTGTCTTCACTAGCCCGCAAATAATTGTAGTAAAAAGCAACCGATTTATTGAGTGTGAAATCAAAACTAAAATTACTTTTATTAGATTTATTGTCTGAAACCAAAGACTTTGTACTCCCAACATTTCCTTGCAATATCTGCTCTGCTTTGACTTCAGTTATATTTAAGTTTTGAGAAATAAACCCCCGATCAACAACCACTTTAAGATTATTCGGCACTGGGGAAATATCCGGCACCACCATAACAAAACGTTGATTAACCACATCATAACTTACAGAAACACCCGACACCTGGCTCCAGGGGTTAACAGTATAGTCACCATTATTAAACAAAAGGCGCCAGGTCAATCCGCTGGGGTTAAAACCCAAATTTTCTTGAGTGTAGAGATACAGGCGATAAACCGGTTTTCCGGTGTTATTTTGAAGACGAATGCAATTATTAGAACCTACTGGGACAGAATAAGCAGAAACCAACAAATCATTATTGACCAAGGCAGTGACCGGCCCTGCCAACGAATCAATAACAGTGGGATTATCTGGGGAAGATTCAATGCCGGTGTAAGGCGATGACAGCGTAATAGGAATACTCGTGGTTGTGGAGGTTGCAAATGAGATTACATTTTCAGCATGTGATTCGTTATATTCATGCCCCATGCTTACCCGCAGACGGTTATCCAACCACGAGCCACCAGTGTTGACTCGTAGCATCTGGGAGTCTTGAATTGTTTGATAGCTAGTGTACTTTGAATCGTCTCTACGGTAACTATAGAGTGCCTGTAGGAGTTGGAGATCCCATTTAACTTCCCCGCCAATATCTTTCCGTATCTCATCAGTTTCACGATCTGACATTTTAGTCTTATATTGAGCATTATCATAATTAAAACGTAATTCCGGCACATACCGCTTATGCCAACTACTCGTCCAGAGGATTCCAAGTGAATCGGAATCCGGTTGTTGCGAGTTTGAATCTAGATTACGAACTGAATTCACAGCAAGATTCGCAAGAAACAAATCACCACTCACCGACAAAGAAGCACCAGGAGATACAACTTCTCGCTTACCTACATCCTCTTCCCATTTATATCCATAGTTTACATTTTCACGGGAATTCAATCGTTCACTTAAACCTTGATCTAGATTGAAACTAAATAAGTTATCATACCTCTGAACGATTATCCCCTGATCATTTTCTCTTGTTTCCCAAAGGCCTCGATAGCTGGAATAAGCGTCCGCACTATGTCCTTGTCCCAGGAGTACCCAAAAACCCACGGAGGCGGCAAAAGCCCAAACCAGGGATCTGGATTCGATTCTTGGCATGAACGCTCTCCTTAAAAAGGTGCCCGCCAGGATTCAACACTCCTACGCGGCAACAATAATTACAATTTATACTAGCTTGTTGGCACTGGAACAACCACCGAAACAAGGCAAAGCAGTCAACATTAACTCAGTTCACGACAAGCACATCGTGTGGGAAAATACTCAGCAACCTTTATTCATTATGTTTACAAAATTTCTTCTTGATTATCTCGAGTTAGCTTTCGTTTCTCCAAACTGGGCTAAACTAAATCAATATCAAATAGGAGGGGCTCATCCGAGCCCCTCAATCAACGGCGAATCTAAAATCATTTTAGCGCTACCATAATATTAACAAACAAAAACCCTAATTACCTCAAATCACTTTTTAAGCTTAGGATTCTTCCGGTCATACTCTTTAGGCGCATGGCATCCAACGACACAGGTTGCCCCAGTCTCCGTCATAGTGATGTTGATCGGATAACTCCAGGCCCCGAAAGGTACCTCATAACGAATATGTTTAGGTTGATTGCTTGCATGGGCATCATGACAAGCGGTGCACGTGCGGCCCTTCTCGTTATTTACATGAAAATAATGGAGGTTATATGATCCATCCCGGAAATTGGTCAAAGTCTCGGTGGTCTTATTTTTGGCAATTTCTTTATTATGACAACCAAAACACAGGTCATAGTTTTCTGGAGCATAGGCACTGTAGAAATTCATTGGGAAAAAGCGTGCCAGTAACTTGGTATATTTTGACCCATGGACATTATGACATGCCGTACAGTCGCCGGTCTGAACAGGCCCATGACGATTCTTGCTGGCAGCAACCGTTTCCCCGAGATCGGTATGACATGAGAAACAGAGCTTCTCCATGGAGTCCTTCAAAAGTTTGGGATACGCTGAAGAATGCGGACGATGACAGGCAACACATTTTCCATCGTTCACCGGTGGATGCTTAACCGATGCACCTTTAATCGCCTCGTAAATTTTCGGAGTTACCTTTTCATGACAAGTGGCACAAAGCGCTCCTCCCTCTTCCTTCAGCATGTACTTTGCTTTGGCACTATGAGGATCATGACAGTCAGCACAATTTTCCTTAGCAGGTGCATGAACGTACTGCATGGTGAACTCGGCTTTCCGATCCTCATGACACATAAAACACAACTCGCCGCCTGCGGAAGGCGCAATGAGCAACTTGGCATTTGGGGAAGAATGCGGGCGATGACAGGCTATACAATCACCGGCAGCGACCGGACCATGTTGATGTTCCTTTTTAAATATAGCTCCTTCATGACAGGTGAAGCAAAGAGCGCTCACCGAATCACCTTTAGCTTTCAATTGATAACGCATATCTGATTCATGTGGGTCATGGCAATCGACACATCCTTCCTCGACTGGTGAATGTACGTATTTCTGGGCAAATTCCTCTTTTTTGGCCTGGTGACACACTGTACACAAGGCGGTTCCAGTTCGTTCAACAAAGGAAGGACGCAAGGTTCCATGAGGGCTGTGACAGGAAATACAAACTCCACCACCCACCGGGCCATGCACATGCTTAGCCTTCCCTTTGTCCTGGTGACATTTATCTGTACAGTTTGCGCGAGCGGGAATAATTCGAGTGAAATCAAATTCCCCCTTTCGCAACCTGTGACATTCTTGGCAATTCAAATCGGCCGGCTTTGCGTGAACAAAAAACCGTTTGAACTCTTTTGGGGGGGGGATTTTTTGCGCATCAGACGTATAGAAGACTCGGGCTTCAGCCGTACCTTTATCAGTAGCTAATTTGATTGTGTTAAGACCCTTGGTCAGGGTTATAGGGGCACCAAAGACACCACCTTCATTCACCGAAACCTGCTCGCCCTTGCCGACAACCACACCAGTTATCTTAACTGATTTGGCAGTTCCAGCCCCATTACCGGCCAAGAATAGCTTATCCTCAGTGACCCAAACATTATCAAGCGGTGAAACGACCCGCAGACCTGTATCAGCCGCAAAAGCAGAACTTCCTATTAGAAAATGCGCAAGACTAGCAAAAAGACACAGTAGAACAAGCCTGCCACCCCAAACAAATTTCTCCATTTTCATCCCTTCTCCTCTTCCATGCCGTCCGGTTTGTTCTATCGGACATCCCCATCCGACCAATAAATACTGCTAGCCGGTTATTATTAGGAAGCCGCTGATCGAATAGAATAAATGAGTCACTATTTTCCAACATGCTGCCCGGCGGGAACCCACCGCCAATTTAGCTTGAACAACAGCTAATCCCCCACAGCACTGGCATATAACCCATTACCTTCAATTGTCTAAATAGTTAACAAAACTCAAAACGCCCAGAAATTCATGGTATTGTCAACAAAAAACGCAGTTTTTGAGACTACAAACAGAAACTGGCATTGTCAAGGACAAAGGCGTACTCCTGACAATATGCGGGGATCAATTCCCCGCCATTTATCAACTGGCCCACAAACGCTTTGCCAGGATAGCCAACTACCTCTTTCCGATGAGCACAACAAGCAAGTACTTCGGTTAATAAAAAAGGGTTGTGACTCATGAGAATCACAACCCTTGTCCAATACAATATCTATTAAATAACTAACAATTCACTTCAACTATTACATACCTGCGCCGGCACCCGACCCATAACTATGGCAAGTTTCGCAACCAACTGAACGATAAGAATCACCGGCTGAGTTGCCCTTTGGTGTTGTGGTGTCGTCCATCGGGAAAGAAAGCAAATCTTTATACGGTCCACCGTGAGGCACATGACAAGAAAGACACATGATCACATCAGTCCCAATTCCAGCAGTGGTACCTACAACGACTGCATCATTGCCTACGAAGGAAATTGCATTACCCTCTTGCAAACTTGGGGTCATAGTAGCACCCAAACCTTTCTGTGTCGCCACCGAAACATCGGTTGGATGCCGAATCCAGACACCGTCATTAAGGGTGGTGCCATCCTGATTAGCCGCAGTATGGAATAGGCCATGGCAATTGGCGCAGAAGAGATTCATATCAGCTGCATTGTAGGCTACTTCACTTCGAGTACCAGAAGTTGTGGTCGCCGTCGCAGCTATGGCGCCAAAATCGGTCTGGGATGAGGTAGTGCCATTCACCCCAGAAAGCAGCCGGTAAACACCTGAGCCAGAACCATGATGTCCGCCACTGCTGCCATGGCAGCTACTGCAGCTTAGATTTGGTGTAGTGCCGGAACCCAGCCCGATAAGACCGCCAGGACCAGGGCCGACGCCACCTGTATCACCAGGGGCATTGGTCGCAGTAGCCAGTATCATCGTCTGGTCGGAGCCCATGATGCCAAGAACATTATGTTGTTGAATATCAGTGCCACCAGCAGAGCTATATCTGAAATATCCGGCATTGTTAATATAACCACTCGTGCTACCAGTATTATGCACCTGTGGCGCATGGATCGTACCACTGGTGTCCCGGCCATTAGTACCGTTGACATCTCCACTGATTGCATGACAACCGAGGCAGCCGGTTCCGAGCAAGAGTGTATCATTGGTGCCACCGCTATTGATTGCTATACCATTCTGGCTGTTGTGCATGGTGTGGCAGTTTGAACAAACACCCGTTACCTTTCCCGCGCTGGCCAATGTCGGCAGCAAAAAAGCCCCGGCAATCAACCCTCCAAGAATTACATTCTTTCGTTGCATTCTCTTTCCTCCTTATTGATTGAGAACTTACCCTTTGGGGCCTCCCCCTTCCTTAGACTAATACGTCGAATCAGCACCTATGGATATAAATTCGAGGCACTGACCGAAATATAATCAGACCTAGTTTAACTACCACCAGCACCCATGAACGTCAATAAAAAACCACTGTAAAAGTTGCGCGCCACTGTCATCGGCTGGTGGAAAGCAGCCGACTTCCGACACCAAGCGAGGTGGCAACCGGGCCATATACCCCGACCGCAGCCGGTAAAGATTTAAAAGTTTGCAATACTATATTGCTAGTTTCATTGGAGTGACGCGCTGGACGCACAGTCTTACCCGAGGCAAACCGGATACCAGCGGGTGGCACGAACCTCTGCGGTGAAGCAACCGGGGAAAAGGAAACTAGCTGCAGTTTGGGAGCGGGATGCCGGGTACTTTTTTTCAACAACCTGGGGGTAAGCTCCCTGAGTTTATACACCTGCACTACAGGTGCGGGGACAACCACGACCGCCGGCAAAAGCTGCGGTAACCCTTCTTCACCACGCGGAGTGATGCTAGTCAGTTCTGGTGGGGCAGGCGATTGCAAGGGAGAAAGAACCTCCTCAACCGCCGCCGTAGGTCCAAGCGTCATCTTAGACGGCAAAAGAACCGCCAGTGGACGACGCTCTTCCATGTTGGTATCAATCACTTGAATCCGGCGATTAAAGAGATCGGAAACCACCACGCGCCCCCTCTGATCAACCTCTACATTGTTTGGGAAATTGAACCACAAGGGGTTGAACCCTCGGCCGCCAAATTCAAATACGTAAGCACCGGTATCGTAATCGTAACAAAGGATAGTGTGCCGCATATAGTCACAGACGTATATGGTCCGCCGCTCTAAATCAATGGCCAGAGACACTGGATTAGAAAGTTTACCGTTGACCCCGCCTTTCTCCCCAAACTTAAAGAGGTACTCCTCTTTGGCATTTAGCACGTAAATGTTACTGGTTTCACGACTAAGCAAATAGACCCGCCCCTGACGATCAACTTTAACGTCACTGATGTAGGCTGGCTCTAATTGTCCGTTTTCTTCGTCATCCTCCCGCTTGGCGGAGGCTGTTTTAGGTCTCAAGCCGGCAGGTATTGCATAAGACTCAGCAGCGCCCGGCGCATCAGTCACAACCGCGACTTGCGTTTTGGCACCCTTATCGGTTGCGGCGACCTCCTTTTTAACAAAAGGGCGCCAAGCATTGTTTTCAGGTGGCCGCAAAATCCGCGCAAACTTGCCCTCCGGGGTCAGAACAACAACACCACCAAAATTATTTATACCCATGTTGCCAGCCAGATATATTTCACCACCTTCCGCAACCGCAACTTTAGTGGGCCTAAAATCGACCAGTTCCGGGGTATTGAGAAAATCAATCTCCTTGGTGGGGAAAAATGCCTGATTGTAAATCACCAGATTCGGGGTACTGGTACCGAGCTTTTCCTGGCAGACATATATATTCCCGCGCCGGTCAACCGCGACAGCCGTAGGATTTGACACTCCCCGCCCTTTCCCGAAAGAGGCGATGGGAAAGAATTTCTGATCGTAGATGGTAATTCGGCCGGTTGAGCTAACCAGGTAGGTTTCCGAGGCCCAATAGTCATAGTATAGGGCAATGGGAAAACCTATCCGTTCACCTTGATCATCCAGATCAATGACACCGACAAGCCGGATTGGTAAGGCCTCTTCAGCCCAGCACCAGGTCACGGCCCCGGACAAACCCAGGGTCAAGAACAGTAAGCAGAAAATTCTGCTATATTTACTAACCGATGAAGACATTGATCCGTTAATCCCTTCTGTGAAGGTATTGCGCATTAAAATTAGCTGCGTTTTTCCGAATGGCATTTGACACAAACCCGGCCACCGCGCACGTCACCGATCAACATAAATTTGAATGCGGAACCATGGGGATTATGACAGCTAGTGCAAGTGAAAGGGAACCCGGCCCGCAGAGGGTCACTCTTACCTTTGATCGGATGCTTCTGCACCGGATGACCGCTTTCACCCGCCAAAACAGAGTGGCAACCAAGGCAAAGCTCGTTTATCTCCTGATAAAGCTGAAAACGATGGTCGGTGGCATGGGGGCTATGACAAGCCACACAGCCACGGGCAGTCAAAATACCATGAACAACCAGATTTTTCGGCCCTTCATCAGTGAATTTTTTCATCCCCTCGTGGCAGACCACACATAACTTGCTTTTGCCGTCTGCCCACAACTGAAATTCATTCCCACTCCCATGCGGATCATGGCAGATAGTGCAATCACCGGTTCCTACCGGGCCATGGATGTGACTCATGCCTGTCCATTTCTTCTTATTTAGATGGCAATCAAAACATAGGCTCTCAACCTTACCAGTGGGCACAACTAGCTGATCAACATCGGCACCTAACTGATGGCAGGTCCGACAAAGCAGAGAAGATGAGGGGAAATGACGCCATTCAGAACCTGAGACAATATCTACATGGCAGGAATAGCATTCCGGAGAAAACTGCCCGTAACGAACTTTGTCGACGACGGCGTCCGCCGGCAATTTTTCACTATGGCACCCGCCACATTCCCCCGGTATCGTGCCTTGGCGATGGAATCGGTATATTCCTGGCGCATTCAGATCAACATTTAACAGTGAGGCCAGCGGGGTGTAACGAATAACAATCTTGTGAGCAACTGGCCCAAGGGTAAAAGAATTAACACCTTTCTTCAGAGGAACACGGTAATGGACATAATAAGTATTGTCTTTAATGTGGCGCCCGGCAGGGTCAATAGTATGATTGTCGCTGTCATCCTTGAGGGCGAGCAATTTAAGATCAGCCACCTCAGCGACTTTAACCACAACGTTAACGGTTTTATTGCGCGACAACATTGACGATTGATCGGCATTCGGCGCCAGAACTGTTATTTCTCCGGCACGAGCTGAATTTACACCCAGGAGCGCTGTGGCAAGGCACGCATACAAGGCCGCCGACAGGAGGCTGTTAACGATACAGCAAAATCGCGACGATTTTCCGGGCAAATGATCTATGACTGCCAAGGGAATCTCCTAAAAGCTATGTCACCATAAGATGACCATTCACTTTAGCCACCAAAACCTGAACATATAATTCAGGTTATTTCTCGATCAGCGATTTCTTCTCCAATAACTCATACGCCTTGCGATATTCCTTCATGGCACCGGCAAGATCAGCCTTACCCTCAAGCACGGTTGCCAATACATAATGCAAGGTATAGTTACGAGAATTGCGCAGCATTAAGAAATTAATGTCGTCAATGGCTTCATCAGCCGCACCATCCAAGGCCTTTATCTTGGCCTGACAGATCTTACCTTCAATCATGTCGGGTTCCAGCCCCATCCCCTTGACCAAGGAGGCCTTGGCCTCAGCAACCTGTCCGGCATCTAGCTGCAAACAGCCCAAATGCACATGGGCCTTACCCATGCCAGGCTCCAAGGCAATCGCCTTGGCCAGCTCACCCATGGCCGACTCCGGTTGGCCTCGCTCAACCATAGTCAAGCCAAGATGGTAGTGACGATCTGCAACCTTCTCTTCCTGGGGCCTCTCGACCATTACCGGACGCAGTTCCTCTTCGATCTGGGCTGCGGTCTTTTCACCCAACAAAACCTCGATCTCGCCCTTGAGCCTCTGCCCCAGGTCATGGCTGTAACCCATCCCAGCAAAGACAGCGCCATCAGCCGCCACCAACATGACCGAGGGCATCACAAAAATCCCCAGATTGCCATAAGCCTGCTTGGCTGAATCAACATACACTGGCATAGACAGGGCCGACTCGGTAACCACCTCATTGATTATCGCCGCCTCGTCACCCTGGGCATCGATAGTCAGGACGTTAATACCCTTGGCCTTAAGGAAATCTGACATACCTTGAACCGCTTGCAATGCCTTAATCGAACGCTCTCTCTTAGTAGGTATATCAGCACCGAAAAAAACAAGAACCAGTGGTTTACCCTTGTATTTTGCCAACGACTCATCCTGCTGATTCTTTACGGATTTAACCGTAACGGCAGGTAGCTGATCCCCAATATTAACCGAACGAAACGGGAAAGAATTGGCCTCTCCGTAGCCGGTAAAGACCAAGACAAACGCCAGGGTTACCCAGATGCACAGGGCAGGAAAGCGAAAAAAATCGCGCACGGTATTTCTCCTCAGAAGTGGGGCCGACTCGGCCTAGTTCCCCTCCCCGGCTTCAAGGTTCCGAACACCGGGCCAAACAACTCTTCAATATGCAGCAAGGTGGAATATTTAGCATGTAAATATATTCACGTAAATATCAAAATCGCAAAATCCTGATTACAGGACGAATTTGTGATTGCCTCTCAAGTCTCGCCCTTGACCTGACAATCTTCCCCTGGCCAGATTGCTTGGCCAGGCAGCCGCCATCAGGCACCTCAGATAATGCGCATCAAGAAGCCTCCTCACCTTTTGCCGCCTTACTCTTTTTCGCGGATTTGCGAATATTGCCTGGCTGGTCAACCCCAGCCAAGGCCCGGGTCATAATCTGGTAGCTACGTGCCACCATTTCCTGTGGTTCAACCAGAAGCCCAGCCTGAATCATGGCATTATCGTGGATCTGTTCGACCACGCTACGGGCAAAGTCAGCGTCCTTATCCCTCAGAGTGTCAAGGGCGACAATCAATGGATGATGCGGATTAATCTCGAGATTTTTTTCACCAAAATCGCTAAATCCTTGCTCGGGCCGGGCCGCCCGCATCACCCGTTCCATGCTGCTGGTCATGAACCCGCCGGGGTTGACGATGATGGCCGGGCTATCCTCAAGCCGCTTGGAAACCTGAACCGCCTTTACACGGCCCCCAAGTGACTCTCTGATCCAATCAGTAAGCGGGGCCAGACGTTCGGCGGAAAGTGCACTGCCGGGCTCTTCTTTATCTTCGCCCTGTTCCGCTTCAGTTTCCGGTGGCAGTTCTAAGTCGGAGCGATCGGCCGAAACCAGTTTCTTCCCTCCGAATTCACCAAGATGGCTCATGACAAAGTCATCAATGGGCTCCAAGGTGTAGATAATTTCCAGATGCCGCTTCCGGAAGGCCTCGACGTATGGGCCTGCTTCTATGGCCTCGCGATTCGCACCATTAATAAAGTAGATTTCTTTCTGGGCCTCCGGCATCCGGGAAAGGTAATCGGCCAGGCCGACCATCTTTCCCGGCTCGGATGCCGAGGACTCGAAACGCAGCAATCTCCCCAATTCCTCGCGATGCGCATAATCCGAGGTGACTCCTTCCTTGAGGAAAAACCCGAACTGGCGCCAAAATCCCAGGTACTTTTCAGGGTCGTTCTTGGCCCCTTCCTCTAGATGTTTGAGGTAACGTTTGGTCAATACCCGGTTGATCTTGTGGAGCAGGGCATTGTCTTGCAGGGCTTGCCGGGAGATGTTCAGGGGCAGGTCCTCGCTGTCCACCACCCCTTTCAGGAACCGCAGCCAATCGGGCAGGATGTTCTTGGAGTGCTGCTCAATCAGCACCTTCTGGCAATAAAGGCTGACCCCCGGTTCGGTGCGGCCAAAGCCCAGGGTTTCGAAGTTCTCCTTGGGGGTGAAGAGCAGAGCCTTGATTGCCAGGGGCGCATCGGCGCTGAAGTGGAGCCGAAAGGTCGGCTCATCATCACCATTGGCAATGAATTTATAAAATTCACTGTACTCCTCGTCCTTAATTTCACTCTTATTCCTGGCCCAGAGGGCCTGGACGGTGTTGACTTCCTCACCCCCCAGCTTGACGGGGAAGGAGACAAAACTCGAATACTGTTTGATGATGCGCTTGATAGTGGCAGGTTCAGCGTATTGCTGGCAATCCTCCTTGAGCTTGAGAATTATCCTCGTCCCACGCTGCAGCCCGGCGCAGGCCGAGATGGTGTAAGTGCCGGTGCCGTCCGACACCCACTCGCATCCTTCCTCATCCTTCTGCCAGGAACGCGATTGCACGGTCACCTGGTCGGCGGCCATGAAAGCGGCATAGAAACCGACCCCGAACTGGCCGATCAGCTTGACCTCCTTCCGGGCGGTATCGTCTAGATGTGAGAGGAAGGTGCGGGAGCCAGAATGGGCGATGGTGCCGAGATTGGCCACCAGCTCCTCGCGGCTCATGCCAATCCCGGTGTCGGTGATGGTCAGGACATGCTCTTTCTCGTCACAGCTAATCTCGATGGCCAGAGGCAGGTGATCGTCGAAGATCTCGCCGCCGGCCACGCTCTGGTGCCGCAGTTTTTCCAGGGCATCGGCCCCGTTGGAAATCAGCTCGCGCAGAAAGATGTCGCGCTCGGTGTAGAGCGAGTGAATGACAATGTCGAGCATCTTCTTGACTTCAGCTTGGAACTCTCTGGTTTCGGTCTTACTGGTCATGGCAATTCACCTATTTTAAGTTTCTGAATTTTCAATTGGCCGGCCGGACACGTGCGCTCCCACGCTCAGGGGTACTGCAAAGGCAATCCCACCTTCTTCCAGTTATCGATACCACCCTGGAGGTTGTAGACCTCCGGGTAATTCTTCTGGGCCAGGTACTGACCAACCGCGAAGCTGCGGCCGCCCACCGCGCAAACCAGCAACAACGGGCGATCGGCAGGGAGGGTCTTCTGCCCCTTGGCTATTTCCCAGAAGGGCACTAGCTGGGAACCGGCGATGAAGCCCTCTTTAAGCTCCTCGGGGTTGCGGACATCAATCACCAGAAGGTCCTTGCGCTGGGCGATCATGGCCTGGGCCTCCTGGGGGGTAACGGCGCGGTATATCGGGCCGCTGGCGGGAACAGGGCTGGCCGCTGTTGCTTTACCAGCCTGGGTCGCCGCGCCCTGGCCCCCTTTATCGCCGGAACAGGCCGGGGTGGTAAACAACAGTCCCAACAACAACGCCAACGCGAAAAATCTTTTCATTCCCTACCTCGTTAAGTTAAATGGTCGAGTTTCAGATTACCAATGAACCGGCCGGACGAAAGCGCCGGTCAAAAACCGGCAGTAACTTAATCACCTCACCAGCCCTTGGCAAGACACTACACCACACATAAATTTGGCCTTACATGACCCTCCCCGCGATACTCCTGATTGCCTTGGCCCTGGCGGTGGACGCCTTCGCCGTCGCCTTGGCCGCCGGTGCCTGCCTGCCCAGGGTCGGCCCGCGCCAGACCTTCCGGTTGACCTGGCATTTCGGCATTTTCCAAGCCGGGATGACTCTCCTCGGCTGGGCCTTGGGACTAAGTTTCCAGACCTTGATCGAGTCCTTCGACCACTGGCTTGCCTTCGCGCTGCTGCTTGGGGTGGGCGGCCATATGATCCACGCAGCCTTAAGCGACCATCCCGAACAATGCCCACCCTCAGACCCCACCCGGGGCTGGTCCCTGGTCATGCTCTCGCTGGCCACCAGCATTGATGCACTAGCAGTCGGTTTAAGCTTCGCTCTCCTTCAAGTCGCCATCGTATCCCCGGCCTTGCTCATCGGTTTGGTTGCCGCCCTGCTCACCGCAACCGGCCTACACCTGGGCCGGTTGCTGAAAAGCGCCTCCCGGCTGGGAGCAGCCGTGGAGGTCGGCGGGGGTCTCGTCCTGATTGCCATCGGCCTGAACATCCTCCACGGCCATGGGGTGTTTTAAGCTTGACCAGCCCGGCTATTTTCATTGACAGCGCCGATGCACCATTGTTAAGTTCGGTTCCTTTTGGCCGACAAATTCCAGCAAAATTAATGAGATACCGGAGATACTTTGATGACCATCCGTGAAGACGCCCTAAACGGCACGCTCACCCCAATTTTTCAGACCTGCGCCGCCAATGAAGGGATGCCGGTTGCGACCCTGATGGTCGGCGTTGCCAACGGCACCATCGCCATCCCCAAGAACCGCCATCATAATTTCGAGCGGATCATGGCCATCGGCAAGGGCACTGCCACCAAGGTCAACGCCAATATCGGTGCCTCCCGCGATTACCCGGAGATCCAGCAGGAACTGCAGAAGCTCTGCGTCTGTCTCAAAGCCGGGGCTGATACAGTCATGGACCTCTCCATGGGCGGCAACGTCAGCGAGGTGCGCCAGGAAATCCTCAAGAGCTGCCCCATTCCTCTGGGCACCGTGCCCATCTACCAGGCCATCGCCGAGGTGGTGGAGAAGCAGAAGAAGAAGATCAGCGAGGTGACGGTGGATCAGATCTTCAAGACCATCGAGCAACAAGCCATGGAAGGGGTGGATTTCATGACCCTGCACTGCGGCATCACCCGCTCGACCATGGAGCGGGTCAAAAACCATCCCCGCCTGCTGGGCGTGGTCAGCCGCGGCGGCTCCTTCACCATCGAGTGGATGAGCGCCAACCGGAAGGAAAATCCGCTCTACGAGCGATTCGACGATCTCCTGGCCATTTTGAAGGAGCACGAGGTTACCTTGAGCCTGGGCGATGGTATTCGCCCAGGTTGCTTGGCCGACGCCACCGACCGTGGTCAGGTCCAAGAGCTGATCCATCTGGGCGAGCTGACCGAGCGCGCCTGGGCCGCCGGGGTGCAGGTGATTATTGAAGGCCCCGGCCACATGCCGATGAACCAGATCGAGGCCAATATCCTTCTCCAGAAACGGCTCTGCCATGACGCCCCCTTCTATGTCCTGGGGCCGCTGGTCACTGACATTGCCCCCGGCTACGATCACATCACCGGGGCCATCGGCGGGGCCATCGCCGCCGCCGCCGGGGCCGACTACCTCTGCTACGTCACCCCGGCCGAGCACCTCAAACTGCCCAGCGCCGACGATGTCCGCGAAGGGGTGATCGCCTCGCGCATCGCCGCCCACGCCGCCGATATCGCCAAGGGCCTGCCGGGCGCCCTGGACCGCGACATCGCCATGGCCAAGTGCCGCAACAAGCTGGACTGGAAGGGGCAGATCGATCTCTCGCTGGACCCGGAGAAGGCCCGGCGCTACCGGGAAGAAGGCAACTCCTACAAGGGCGACGCCTGCTCCATGTGCGGTTCTTACTGCGCCATCAAGGTGTACCAGAGGGCCACCGCACCGGGCCGGGGCAACGAATAATTCCGGAAATCTTTATATGTGTTGCCAATCCTAAACCGGTTAGCTCATCACCGGTGATGCGCCAAGGAGCGTTCCATGTTGCATAAGGACAGCAAGCTCAACCTGGGGATAGTCATCCTGATCATCGCCCTGGGTTTTGCTTGCTATTCCAACACCCTGAACGGCCCGTTCCTGCTTGACGACTACCACAACATTCTCCACAACGGTTACGTCAGAATTAGTCATTTCACGCTATCTGCCTTATTTGACGCTGCTTTCAAAAGCCCAATCCACACCAGGCCAGTCGCCAATCTCAGCTTCGCACTAAACCACCTGGCCCATGGTATGTGGCTGCCGGGATATCACCTCACCAACATTGCCATCCATTGCCTGGCCGCCATCCTGCTCTTTTTCTTCATCCAGGGAACCCTGGCAACTCCGGCCTGCCAGCCCCGCCTCTCGCCGACTCAGGCCACAACGGTGGCGGGATTATCCGCCCTCTTCTGGCTGGTCAACCCGGCAAACACCCAATCAATCAGCTATATCGTCCAGCGGATGAATTCCCTGGCCGCCATGTTTTATATCCTGAGCATGCTGCTCTACCTCAAGGGCCGGACCGCAGCGCGACATCAACCCGGCTATTTCACCGGCTGCCTGCTCAGCGGCCTGCTGGCCCTGGGCACCAAGGAAATTTCCGCCACCCTCCCGCTCCTCATTTTTCTTTACGAGTGGTACTTTCTTCAGGACCTGGATCGCGGCTGGCTGAAAAAGAAATTGCCGCTGCTGGGCGTGGCGGCGGTATTCGTTGGGATCATCGCCTGGCTCTACCTGGGCCGCGATTTCTCCTCCCTCCTGTCCGGCTACCAGTCACGCGATTTTACCTTGGGACAACGGTTGCTGACTGAACCCAGGGTGATCTGGCGCTATTTCGCCCTGATCTTCGTCCCCTATCCGGGGCTCCTCAATCTGGACCATGATTTTCCCCTTTCGACCGCCCCCCTGCAGCCAGCAAGCACCATTATCGCCATCATCGGTCTGGCCGGGCTCATTCTGGCCGCCATTCGCACGGCCCCCCGGCAAAGATTGCTCTCTTTCAGTATCCTCTGGTTTCTTCTGAATCTGGTGATCGAATCGTCAATCCTCCCATTGGAGATCATCTTCGACCACCGCGCCTATCTGCCGATCATGCTCGGCTGGCCGGCCTTACTCCTGGCTGGCGTCGGGAAGTTCCCCGAGCGGCACAAACCTTTCACCTTGATCGCGGCCATCGCCCTGTTACTCGTATTTTCCACCTGGACCCTGCAACGCAACAAGGTGTGGGCCGACGAAATCAGCATGTACCGGGATGTTGTCGCCAAGAGCCCTAACAAAGCCAGGGCACACAGCAATCTGGGCCGGACGCTGATCTATTATTCCTTCGATACCGAGGAGGAAGGGCGCCGCGAATTGGAACGCGCCATTGAGCTTGACCGCAATTACGGGTATGCTTACCTCAGCCTGGGTGGCTATTACCTGCAGAATTACCGCTACCCGGAAGCCATTGCCAACTTCCAGACCGTCATCAGGCTGATGCCGGGGTTCAAGGAGGTGTATTACCATCTCGCCATGACCTACTATGAAGACAAGCAGTTTCCGGAGGCCATTGCCGCCGCCAATATTGCCGCAACCCTTCCGTATTACCGCAAGGATGCCCTTTCGTATCTGGGGCTGGCCAGCATCGAGACCGGTGACACCGCCACTGCTGGCGCTTGCTTCCGGGAGCTCTCCCAGGACTATCCTGAGGAGAGCCAGTTCCGCTATAACTTTGGCCGGGCACTGGAAAGAGCCGGGCAAAAAAGAGCGGCGTTGCAAAAATATTCTGAGGCCTTGCCCCTGGCCACCGACGCCGACCGTGGGATCATCCAGCAGAGTATCGCCAACTTGCAGTCCAACCTGGGCAACTAAGGCACAGAGGAGGAAGTATGTGGGACACCATCGATGCCATCTGGGATACGATCAAGGCGATATTCCATTTTTTTTCGCCACTCGTGGATTTCATAATTGATACCAAGGTCCCGGACCAGCTTGAAAATATCCGGTATGTAGAGCTGCTCACCAACCCCTGGTTCATTGTGCCCTATGTGGCCTGGCTCGCCTGGATCATCTACAAGCGCCAGGTCAACACCTTTATCACCGTGATGCTGTTGAGCGGTAGCTGGGTTTTCTTCGGCACACCCTATATGCGCGGCGTCATGAACCAGGAAACCATTCAACTGGATACCGTCCTCCCCTTGGTCGGCGGGGCCTGTCTGGTGCTGGGTATCATCATCTACATTTACTTCTTTAAGACGGAATAAGGCGCTTCGACCAACCCTCATGACCGCGCCCTTAAGCGAAATCTACCAGCGCCTGTTCGCCCATTTCGGGCCTCAGCACTGGTGGCCCGGCGATACCCCCCTGGAGATCCTGGTCGGGGCGGTCCTCACCCAGAACACCAACTGGGAAAACGTCGAGAAGGCCATCGCCAATCTTAAGGCGGCCGACCTGCTTGATCTGCACCGCCTGGCCGCCACCCCCACCGGGATCTTGGCCGAACTGATCCGGCCCTCCGGTTACTACAACCTCAAGGCGGTTCGCCTCCACAATCTGATCCGGGCCATCACCGCCGAACACGACAGCCTGGAGAGCTTTTTCGCCGCCGGCCGGGACGAGTTGCGTGAAATCCTATTGGCCGTGAAGGGTATTGGCCCGGAGACGGCCGACTCCATCCTGCTTTATGCCGCCGAAAAGCCAACCTTCGTGATCGACGCTTATACCCACCGGCTCCTGCTGCGTCACGGATTGATCTGGGAAGAAACCGGCTACTACGAGATGCAGGAACTGTTTTTGTCAAGCCTGCCTGAAGACATCGCCATGTTCAACGAATACCACGCCCTGATCGTCAAGGTCGGCAAGGAGTTCTGCCGGAAAACGCGGCCGCGCTGCGGAGAATGTCCGTTGCAAGAATTGCTGCCGCATCCCCTTGGCGAGGATTAATAAACATCGAATATGCAGGCAGTTGATTTAATCATAGCCACTGGGGCAGCAATAGCCGGAGGGCTGGTAAATGCCCTGGCCGGAGGCGGGACGTTGATCACCTTCCCCATACTCACGGCGCTGGGGGTTCCGCCAGTGGTGGCGAACATCACCAATACCGTGGCGCTTTGCCCCGGTTATCTGGGAGCAACCTTCGCCCAGGCCCGGGAGCTGCGCGGGCAGGGGCGACGCCTGCGGCTACTCCTGCCCACCGGCATGCTGTTTGGGGTGGCGGGCGGCCTGTTGCTGCTCAATACCAGCAATCAGGCCTTTCGCGTTTTGGTGCCCTACCTGATTCTGCTGGCCGTGGGTCTGTTATTCTTTCAGGAGCGTTTGCGCAACTGGGTCTTCGACCGCAGCGGGCTACCCGGGGGAAAAACCATACCCGAGGCCTGGGTGATCTTGCTGGTGATTCCGGCAGCGGTCTACGGCGGCTATTTCGGTGCCGGAGTGAGTGTGATGGTCCTGGCGGTTCTCGGGCTGGTACTGGAGGACTCGCTGACCCGGCTCAACGCCTTGAAGCAAGCGGTCTCGTTCAGCATAAATATCGCGGCCGCAATCTTTTTTGTCTTTTCCGGGCAGGTTTTGTGGCCCGCCGCCCTGGTCATGGCTGTCGGCGCCTTGGCCGGAGGGGCCCTCGGCGGTCGGCTGGCCGGCAAGATCAAGCCGCTTACCCTGCGGCGGCTCGTGATTGCCATCGGTTTGGTAGTAGCCACGATCTACCTTGTGCGTTAGTGGAATATGTTTCTTGCGGCAAAACCTCCCTGGCAATCCCAGGCCTGAAGAACAAAGGCGGCTGCTCAACCTGCAGCGAGTTCGGCGGTAAAGAGATCGCGCACCTGGCTGAAAGCCGCGTCGAGGGCTGGCAGCGCACCCTCCAATGCCGCAAGGTCGTCGGCCTTGCCGGCCTTTTCCATGTCGGCCGCCACCTGAGTCAAGGTTGGGCAACTGAGCATGGCGGCCGACCCTTTAATTCTATGGGCCTTCTGGCCGGCCTCCTCGGCCCTGCCCTGCGAAATGAATGCCCTGAGTTTTTCAAGTTCGCCCGGGGCCTCCTGGATAAAGAGGCGCATCACCTGTGCCAACACCTGTTCATCGTAATTGACCCTGTCCAGGATCGACTCCCGGTCAAAGACGGCAGATCTCGGCGCCACTTCGGCCTTTGGCAACGGCTCCCGGGGAAGAGAGGGGCGCGCCTGGGGATCCGGAGTCAGCCAGTGTTCCAAAACCACCCGCAAGTCCTGGCGGGAAAAGGGCTTGCCGATATAATCATCCATCCCGGCAGCCAGACACATCTCCTGGTCGCCGGACATGACGTTGGCGGTCATGGCAATGACCGGGATCTTGCGATTCGGCACCAGGGCCAACCCCGAGCGAATGGCCCTGGTGGCTTCCAATCCATCCATCTCCGGCATCTGGATGTCCATCAACACCAAGTCATAGCTGCCGCCCGCCAAAGCGGCAATGGCCGCTCTGCCATTCGCCACGGCATCAGCGCTGTATCCCAGTTGCGCCAGCACCGTCAACGCCACCTCCTGGTTGACACTGTTGTCCTCGGCCAGCAGGATGTGGAATTTGTCTCGATTTTCTTGGCCCGGGTGATGGCCAATTTCACCTTGGTTTACAATCTGGCGCTCAATCCGGGCGCTGTCGCCATTCAGGATGGTGTTGAGGCAGTTGAACAGATCGGCTTGCCGCACCGGCTTAGTCAGGCAGACCTGATCTTCAGCATGTGCACGGCAGACCGGGTCACCGTGGTGTGCCAGGGTTGTCATCAGCACCAGTGCAGTCTTGCCGGGAGAGGCGTTGGTCCTGATGGCACGCCCCATGCCATCAGCGCTGATCCCCGGCATCTGCAGGTCCAGGATGACGAGGCGGTAGGGCTCGCCATCATCGGCAGCCGTGGTCAACAGTTGCAGGGCCACATCCGGAGTGGCGGCCTCGTCCGTCGACAAACCCCAGCCGGTCAGCATCTGGGACAAGATTCCGCGACTGTTGGTGTTGCCGTCGACCAGCAACAGACGCAGGCCGGGCCCGAATGGCAGCGTGGCCTGGGTTATGGTTTCCCCCGCCGACTCCTGCCGCGCCAAGACCACGGTAAACCAGAAGGTGGAGCCCCGCCCCTCTTCGTTAATGACCCCGATTTGGCCGCCCATCATCTCGGCCAGCCGCTTGGAAATGGCCAGGCCCAACCCGGTGCCGCCGTACTTACGGGATGTCGAGGCGTCAACCTGCTGAAAGGCTGAAAAAAGCTGCCCGATCTTATTATCCGGGATGCCGATGCCGGTATCGCGCACCGCGAAGCGCAGCTCGACCCGGCCATCCTGCGCCTTGCCCAGCGAGACCTGCACCGAGACCTCGCCCTGAGCGGTAAATTTGATCGCATTACCGCCAAGATTGATGAGGATCTGCCGGAGACGGTTGGCATCCCCCTTGAGCAGGGTGGGTACTTCAGGGGCGATGCCGCAGACAAATTCAAGCCCCTTGGTCTGGGCCGGCACCGCCAGTAACTCGGCGACATCTTCCAGCACAGCCCGCAGGTCAAAATCCTCACTTACCAGTTCCAGCCGACCGGCCTCGATTTTCGAAAAATCGAGAATATCATTGATCAGATCGAGTAGCGCCTGCCCACTGGAGCGGACGATCTCGGTGTAGTGGCGTTGTTCTTCGGTGAGCCTGGTTTCCAGTAGTAAAGCAGTCATCCCGATCACCCCGCTCATCGGGGTCCGGATCTCGTGACTCATGTTGGCCAGAAATTGGCTCTTGGCGGTGTTGGCCGCCCTGGCCAGCTCCATGGCTGCCTCGAGTTGCTGGTTCGTTGCCCGCAACTGTTCCTCGGCCTGTTTGCGGGCGCTGATGTCGAAAATGATCGAGTGCAAGAGCTGCCGCTCCCCGAGCTGGATCAAACTCGAGGAAATCTCCACCTCCCTGATACTGCCATCCGCCAGCCGGTGCTGGAACTGAAACATCCCGCCCCCCTCGGCAGCCACGGTGTCCAGGGCCCGTTTAAGCTCCTGGGGGGGAGAAAGATTGAGTTCGCTGATCCGCATGCCCAGCATCTGCTCCCGGTAATAGCCGTAGAAATAGGTGGCCGCCGTATTGACATCAATCAGCTGCCCGTCCTCGGGGGCAAGCAGGAGCATCACCGCGCGGTTGTCGGCGAATTGCCGGCGGTAGGAGGCCTCACTCTCACTCAGACGGGTGAAGGCCGTCCCGAGTTGCTGCTCGGCAGAACCGGTGACCGACCAGAGCAGGGCGATGACCCCACCAAACATCGCCGTCATCAACCCCAGGCCGAGGAGCAAATTACCGTGCATCGCATCGGTCTGGGAGGTCATGTCCCGGATCACTACCAGTTCGGCCACCTCCCGGCCGGTGACGTCGGGGAGATGGATCACCCCGCAATAGAGAATTCTGTTGTCACGGCTGGCCGGAATAACCGTAGATTTGCCAAAGGGCGGATGGCCATTGCTAAGTAACGCACTGACCTCGGGAGGGATTTTGGGCGAGGTCTGATGGGCTACCACGAAGTCGCGATAGGTGTCCCAATTGCCGACAAAACCAAAAGCCCGACGGCCCGCCTCAAAATTTTCCCGGGTGGTGAACTCCTTGCGAAGTACGGTGATCAACTCAAGATTCAACGATTGGGCCAGGTCATCGCCAAAGTCCTCGATCTCCATGCCGAGTTCCAGGTAACCGAGCAAAACGCCGTTCTGCCGCCAGGGGCGGACATAGCGCAAGGTGAAGGTCCCCAAGGGGCCAAGCTCCGCCCCCCAGGCATCCTCGCCGGTCTGCTCGGCAATCAGCAGGGTGTTGCGCGCGATGCGATCCCCGCGTCGAGCGGGCTGATGCACCCGCAAAAAACAGGTCCGGTCCGGCTCGATGAAGTAAAAATGGGTGACCTTGTTGTCCCGTTTCAGTTCGGCAAAGGTCGCTTGGGCAAGCCCGGCAAGGTTCGCCAAATCCCTTTTCTGCCAGGCAGCGAGCAGCGCCTCGTCGTGGGCGACATGACTGATCTGCGCCTTCAGTATTTGCACCTGGGTGGAAAGATGTCGATCCCAGCCCAAACGGGCCTGCTCCGTGAGTGCCCGCATTTTCTTGCTGGCCTCGTCACCCCCGATCCGGTACTGGTAAATGCCGAACAATACCCCTCCCGCCAAAACCGCCATTGCCGTGGGCGCGATGATCCATCTCTTCAGATGCAGCGCCTCTGCCGGCCGCTGCCGGTTCCGCCAGCGAACGGCCAGCGCACCTCCCGCCAGGAGGGCCATGACCAAGAAGGCCTGCAGCAACGGGCCGCGCCGGGCCGCGCTGATCCGGGCTTGCCAGTCATCGGCCGCGATATCGATACCGACCACCATCACCAATGCCCCCGACGCCGGATCGATTACCGGCGCGATAGCGGAGACAAAGGTGCCGAATTCATCAGAACTCGGCCCTTCCGTTAAGGGCTGCCGGTCTATGAAGATTTGCCGGAAGGCCGCAGTCGGTTCCTGATATTCCGCACCGGCCGGGCTGGATTGAGGATCACCGGCGTGGTAATTCTCCGGTCCGAAATAGATCCGGCCATTTCGCATGGCCATGGTGTAGATGCCGCGCTGGGGAAAAAGCTTACCGGCGGCCCGGAGCTGTTCGCAGATCCGGTCGTAGGCTGGGGTCCCCTGGTCCGCCGCCGTAAAGGTAAGTTTTTTGGCCAGGTCGGGATTGATTTGCCGGGCAACTTCCAGGGCCTGCTGGAGAATGGCCTCCCGCATCTCGGCGTCGACGACACGGGCCCGGGTGTTGGCGGCCAGCCAGCCCAAGGCGAGCATCGCCGCCATCGCCGTCGCCAGAATAATCCCGGTTATGTTGGTGCTGAGCACCGATTTTAAAAACTTCATCCAATACCTCTGGCCAGTGGGCTCGTGCGCAAATGCTTCTCGGGGTGCGGCGCTTTTCTTCACTTTAGTAGAGCAGCGTATCCGACCTCAAGCTCTTTCAACAATTATCCTTGACTCTAACCTGGTTCACATATAAGCATATATTTATATCCTTGTTTGTGGTTGTTGTGCTTCCGAGATCTTGAGGGCGGGCGGAAAAATAATCGTATGGAAAAACCAAGCGAAGCAATTGCGACTGCCGCAACAGTTTCGGCCCCCAAAGCCGCCGCCTTCGTGGCCCGGGCTTTGGCCGACGAGAACCGGTTGCGGATCATCCTCGCTCTGGTGGAGGGGAAAAAGCCGGTCTCCCGGATAGTCGAGGAGTTGGGCATCTCCCAGCCCCTGGCCTCCCATCATCTTAAGGAATTGAAAAGGGCGCTGCTGGTAAAGGTGGAGCGGAGCGGCCCCTTCATCTATTACGAACTGGCCGACCCCCGAATCGCGACCATCCTGCTCGATCTCAATCGACTGGCCACCGACCTGCTGGCCAACCGGACTACCTTCTGAAAAAGAGGCTGACCATGAAAGAACTGCAAGAAATTTTGAATACCCTGGAACCGGCAGCGGCCGTGGCGGCCCTGACCCCGGAACTCAAGAAAATCCTGGCCCATCTCGACGAAGAGGCCCGGGTCGGGGTGGTCATCGCGATGCTGGGCGGGGCCGAAGGCGACAAGCTCGGCAGCCTGGTGGATCTCTGACTGGCCGAATGCATGGGCGAAGGTGTCGACCCAACGCAGATGTGCCAAACCCTGGTGCACAAGGTGGCCCAGTCCAAACAACTGATGGCGGTCACCGATCCGGAGATCCTGGTGCTCTTTGAAAACTGGCTCGATGAGCTGGAAGAGGAGGTGGTGGCCCAGCTACGCCGCCACCCGGACGCTGATCCGGTGGGTATTTCGACGGGTCTGGGGCTATCGCGGCGCGGTGCTGACTTTTTGCTCGCCAAGCTGCGGCGGGAAGCCAAAATCTAAGCGCAGGAGGAAGCCATGCGCCAAGATTCCCTGCCGGGCCACTACTCGTTGGGGGTCAAGCTCCTCTCCTACGTCGCCATCCTCTATGCGGTTATCGCCTTCCTGAACGAGACCCTCTTTCACTGGTGCCCGGGCCAGCTCGCCGTCTTTTCCTTTCTCCATCTCACCTGCTGCGAACCGGGGCCGGACGGGGCCATGCCCTTCTGGCTCAGCCATTGGACGGAATATTTCCTCATCGTTATCTTCGGGGTCTGGCGAACGGTGGCGGAGAAAAACCCCTATACCCGCAAGCGCCTGGCGGTGCTGACCGGCGCGGTGGGCCTCTTCTGGTGGCTGATCCCCGCCTACCTGCGGGTTCCCGAGGCCTACCTGGGCAAGCTGCCCAAAGCGCCGATCTTTCCCAGTCTGCATACCCCGGGAACCATCACCTTTTTCCTGGTCCTGCTCCTAGTGCTGCTCTTCGGGCGGCGGGTGGTCTGCGGCTGGGGCTGCCCCTGCGTGGGCATCCGGGAGACGGTGGCCTTTCCCTTCCGGATCAACACGCCTCGTAATCAAGCCAGCCGCCGCTATTTACGGCATTTCAAATGGCCCTTCTTCGCCCTCTACCTGGTGTCCTTCGCCCTGATCGTCGGTTACTCCAACCAGGTATCCGTGATCTACAAGGGCTTCCTGACCCTGATCACCGTGCCCTATTTCCTCTCGCTGCTGCTCAGCCCCTGGCTGGGGAACCGCTCCTATTGCCGCTTCGTCTGCCCCTACGGCGCCACCTTCGGGCTCTTGAACCGGCTCGGCTTTTTCGGCATCCGCCTGGATCGGGAGAAATGCAACGATTGTAGGCTATGCGAAAAGGTCTGCGACATGGGCATCGCGGTGGCGACCCAGGGCCGGGCCAGTAGCCGGATAACCACCATCGAGGAGTGCATGGGCTGCGGTCGTTGCGTGGTCTCCTGCCCGCAGAACGCCCTGGAGATTAGGGACGTGCGCAACATCTTTCGCCCCGGCCTGCGCCAGGATCGGGAGCACCTGCTAAAAAAACATCATCCCAAGGAGGACAAACCATGAGCAACGGGAAACAGGCCTCGATCATGATCATGCACGACGAGCTCTGCCAGGTCTTCAACGGCCTGATGACTGCCCTCAGTCTGCTGCGGGCCGGGGCCGGGGTGACGATTTTCTTCGGCTCCCGGGGCATCAATGCCGTCCACAAGGAGAAGATTCAGCATCTTGTCTGTCTGCCGGATCAGCCGGAGGCGGAGCAGAAGAAGGTGATGGCCCGGATGGAGGAGCTGAACCTGCCGATGCCCGAGGAACTGTTGCTGATGCTGCACATGGAGGGGGCGCGTCTCCTGGCCTGCCCCTTAAACAAGAGCGTCTTTGAATTTCGCAACGATGACTTTGTCGAGGGCGTGGTGCCGGCCAACCCGGCCACCTACTACAGCGAGGTGATGCTGGCGGCGGAGATGAATCTGGTTTTTTGATCACGCCGGCGCCTCTTACAAAACGCCAACCCACCCCTCCCACAAAGGGAGGGGGAGGCTGAAGATAAACTGGATGCTGCTCACCCCCCTTTGTTCGGGCAGATCGCTAACTAACTAAACCTTCCGGCTCAGAACAGCATCTTCCAGGCCAACCCCGCCAGGGCCGAGCCGATGATCACCGGGATCATCCCCCACTTGAAGCGGTACAGGCCGACAAAGGCGACCAGGGCCGCCACCAGGGCATACCAGTCAAAACCGCCAGCTTCCGGCAGCAACACGTGGCGGGCGAAGAAGACCGAAAGGTTCAAAACCACCCCGACCACCGCGGCAGTGATGGCCGAGAGCGCCGCCCCCAGCTTGACGTTCTTGCGCAGCCCTTCGATGTAGGGCGCCCCCACCAGAATCCACATGAAGCAGGGGGTGAAGGTGACCCAAGTGGCGAGTAAACCGCCGATCAACCCGGCCAGGGCCGGGGTCAGGCCAGCGGCATGGCTGTAGGCGGCCAGGTAACCGACAAACTGGGTGACCATGATCAGCGGGCCGGGGGTGGTTTCGGCCAGACCCAGGCCGTCGATCATCTGCTCGGGCTGGAGCCAGCCGTAATGACCGACTGCCTGCTGACTGATATAGGCCAGCACCGCATAGGCGCCGCCGAAGGTGACCATCGCCGCCTGGCTAAAGAGCAGGCCGATCTTGACGAAGATATCCTGCCAGCCCCGCCAGAGACCCAGCGCCACCACCGGCAGAAACCAGAGGGGCAGACAGACCGCGATCACCTTCAGGGAATGGCGCCAGGTGGCTTGTTGATCGCGGGCGGGGGAGGCGTCATCGAGGACATATTCGGCACCGGTGGTGCGGGTTTTGCCGGTCACCACGAATTTGCTGGGCAGCACCAGGCTGCCGCCCCAGCCGATCAGTCCGGCCCCCAGGATGATGGCCGGAAAGGGAATCTGGAGAAAGTAGATGCCGATGAAGGAAAGGGCGGCCAGCAGAACCAGCACCTCGTTTTTGAGGGACTTCTTGCCGATCCGCAGCACCGCCTCGACGACAATGGCCGCCACCGCCGGTTTCAGCCCGTAGAAGATGGCGTCCACCGCCGGGAGATGGCCCAAGGCGGCGTAGAGCCAGGAGAGACCCAGGAGGATAAAGACCGAGGGCAGCACGAAGAGGGTGCCGACGACAATGCCGCCAAGGGTGCCGTGCAGCAGCCAGCCGATATAGATGGTCAACTGTTGCGCCTCCGGCCCGGGGAGCAACATGCAGAAGTTCAGGGCCTGGAGGAAATGGTCTTCATCAATCCACTTCTTCTCCTCGACCAGGTCCTTGTGCATGATGGCGATCTGGCCGGTGGGGCCGCCGAAACTGATGCAGCCCAGTTTCAGCCAGTAGCGGAAGGCCTCGTTAAATGTGGGTTTGGCAGGCATGGGGTTTCCTTAATATTTTTGGGCTGGCCGATCCACCGCAACTGCTGGCCTCCCCCGGCCCACCGAGATGGGGTGGGGGCTAACTGCGAACCGCAGAACCGCAGAAGTTTAACGGCCCAGGTGGTAATGCCGCCCGGGTTCCGGCCCGGGAGCCGGGTGCGGGCTCCCTCCCCCTACCAAGGGGAGGGCTGGGGTGGGGTAAAATTCTCCACCGCGATACGCCCGTGTCCCAAAAGTCCCCTCCCCCCTTGTGGGGGAGGGTTAGGGTGGGGGGAGGCCGTCATTGAAGCAACTGGCTGGAACTTCACCCTCCCCCCAACCCCCTCCCATAAAGGGAGGGGGAGTATGCTTTTGCGGCTTTTGCCAAAGGCCCTCGGGTTAGGTGATTACCTCGCCGCCGTTTTCCTTCCAACCCACCAGGCCGCCCTCAACATACTGCACCTTGAGTCCTTTGGCCCGTAGGGTTTCCAGGGTGGACTTGCTGACCGAGCCGCCCCGGGCGCAGTAGATGACCACCGGCTGCTCCGGATGCAACTGCTTTGCCCAGGACTCGACCTCGGCCGGGTCGTGCCAGACGGCGCCGGGAATCAGGGCCGGGTCCGGGGCAAAATCATTCGGCCTCCGGACATCGAGCAGTTGGATGGGTGTCTTTTGCTGCAGTTGGCTGTGCAGGTCTTCCGGGGTGATTGTCTCGTTCATATGATGCCTCTATTTGCCAAAAATTGAAGGTGGAGTTGCTATGAAATTGGGCCGTCCTTCGACAAGCTCAGGATGAACGGTGCTGAACTCTTTAAAACATGATTCCGATCACCCTGAGCTTGTCGAAGGGTCGGTGGCAGATTTGCACACATTAGCAATTTTAACCTCCTGGGCCTTATTAAAGGGGACTCGTGCCGAGCTTTCATACTGCTGAAGATTAGAGGTGATCTGAATTTGTTATGCCCAGGGTTAAGAAAAATAACAGAGCCATAGTGCCGAGTACCAGCGCCGCCCCCATAAAGGCTTGTCCGTAGCCGAAGCTGGCCGCAATCAGCCCCGAGATGAGCGGCCCGCTGGTGTGGCCGATGTCCATGATCGAGCCCAGGATACCCATGCCCGAGCCCCGGGCCTGGTGGCTGCTCAGATCGGCGATATAGGCGGAGGTGGCCGAGGTGACCACCGACAGGCAGAGTCCGAGGGAAGAATACCCAGGATGCTCCCGCCCACCACCGGGGCCAGGAAGCGTCCAGCCAGGGTGGCGGTGGAAAACCAGCCGAGTTTTTCCCCCCGCTCTGTGTGGGAGAGGGTGGAGCTGAAGATCGCCAAGAGCCCCGTGGTGCAGAGGAAGAGAAAGGGACTCACTGTCAGCCCTTACTGATCAACCCCTGGATCTCGCGGTGGTAGGCGAGATAGCGCTCCAGGGTGATCGAGTTTTTGCCGTACTTGGGACAGGTCCGCAGGATCTCCTCAAAGCGGGACTCCGCTTCGCTTTCGTCTGTCAGGGTAACGATGCCGTCGTGGATAATGTCCACCAAGCGGTCGGCATAGATGACAATCCGCTCCTCCAGCCGGTGCAGGGTGTAATCCTTGACCGGCAAACCCAGTTCCGTGGCCTCGGTCGGGGTCAGGCCACCGCGGATGTGCTTTTCCATGATGGCGGTGATGGCTGCTGGCAGACCCAGTTGGGCACCCAGCTCGGCCCCCACCTGGCCATGGATAATCTCATGGGTTCGGGTTTTGCCCAGGTCGTGGAAGAGGGCCCCGCGGCCCACCAGCTCTAGATCTAGTTCGGCTCCGGTGCGGCGACCGATCGCCAGGGCCTTCTCGGCCACCTTCTGGCTGTGGTCGAGATCCGCTGCCGTCATCCCCGCCTGGCGCAGCATTTCCACATCCGCCGCTTGCATCGTGTAGTCGCTCATGGACATTCCTTAGGGTTTGCGTTTCTTGCTGCTCTGGAAATAGGCCAGCAGGTTATCAAAGATTGCCCCACCACTGGTGATCCGGGCCGCATCATCAGTGGTGGTGGCGACAATGCCGTCGAGCAGGGCGCGGACACCCTCGGTTTCGGGGCAGCCGAAGGCGTCGTCATGCAGGTCGATGTCGTGGATCAGCCCGGCCAACCGGGCCAGGGCCGGGTCCCCGGCAGCAAAGCGGGCGACCAAGACCTCGAAGGTGCAACGGTTGCCCGCATGGGTGAATTCCGCCTCCGGCAGGTCGAAGCGGATTTCCGCAGGCCCGGGGGTATATTTGCTGGTCTTGATAAATTTGAAGGGGGCCGCCGGGTCGAGATAGCGGCGGATAAACCAGGCGCTGGCCAGGCGATCCACATAGACATTGGCCCGGGTTACCCAGGTGCGCCCCTGCAATTCGGCCAGCTCCGGGGTGATGATGGCGGTGGTGGTGATCGCCAATCCTTCTTGACGGAAGGCGTTTTCCAGCTCGGCCAAGGCGATCTCCGCCTGGTTGCGCTCGGGGATCGGAAAGAAATCAATGGCGATGATGGCGGCCAGACTCTTGCGCAGGTTGGCCAGGGTGGCCCGAAATTCCACGGTGCTGGCGGCTGAGCCCGGCTGGCGTTCCTGCCAGTTGCGCCGCAGTTGCCGGGCCTCGGCCAGCACTTTTTCATAATCGGCCCGCCGGGTCTGTCGGAAAAGCTCGCTCACCTGGTCGTCGTCCAGGCCGGTCAAGAGCTGCGCCTCCAAGAGCATCGCCTCGCCGCCGCCCGCGACGATCTCCTGGGCGATCCAGGTAAGAATCTCCCGATGTTCTTCCTGCTGCGGCAGGGCATAAACCGCCTGCTTGAGCGGCACGGCCCCGGCCTGTTGCAGGCGGCGCCAGATTTTGGCCCGCAGGTAGGAGGGTTTGGCCGGGATCTGATGGATGAGTAGTAGCCAGTTCATAGATTCTCCACTTAATATGTCATGTGTTACTTACATAATATAACACATGCGCTACTGGGTCAAGGCGGAAATTGAACGGAGAGGTGGGCACGACATATCCTGCCAGCAGAAATCCGTTAAACAACCGCGGAATATGGCGAACGGTGGCTTCCTGTGGCTGGCGTCTCTGGGGGGCTTTTCTGCGGAAGGGGACTGGGGCGGGCTATTTCCGGCGGCGTCGGCCAGGGGTTGCTTCTCCAATCTTGCGGCCCTGGCTGTCCCGGCGGGGCGAAGGTTTTTTCTCAGCCAGCCCCTGGAGCCGCTCCTCGATGGTCTCGCTGAATTTGACCTTGCCTTCCAGAACGCAACCGGGGCGACCGGGGATGCACTCGGAACGGAGTTTATTGCAAATACTGAGATTACAGTCGAAATTCTTGCAGTAGAAGGTCATAGGGCCTCGCGAAAACTTTCCCCGGCGGCGCCGCAGATCGGGCATTGGGGCGGCGCCATATCGGCGGCCAGGTAGCCGCAGAAGGGGCAGACGTAATAATGTTCGGCGCCCGCAAGCTGGGCCTGGCCATTCCCCTCCTGGTAAAAGGAGTGCAGCCAGTTCTCGGCCCGTCGTAGTTGGGAGAGGGCTTGGAGGAGAGCGGTATTACTGTTCCCCTGGGCGAGGCGCAGTTGGTTTTCGTACTCGGCTACGACCTCGGCCACTTCTTCGGTAAAAATTGTGGCCAGGTAGCGTTCCGAGGTATCCACGGGGCCACGGTAATTATTGAAGAGTCGCCTGGCCTGCGCTTCTTCGGAGGCGGCCAGGGCGGCCAGCAACCGCGCTTCGGCCTGCCGCCCGGCCTGTCTCGCACGGGCGACATAGATCCGCTTCCGGGCAGCCGCCTTGGTCAAGAGAGCAAAGGCGGCGCCCAGCGGCACACGGTCATTCAGCAAGACCACCCCGCGTCCAACTCATCCTTTTAAGCCGCTCAAGATTTTCGTCAAATTCCATTCCTTACAGCGCCTTATTCGCCTCCATGTGGCGGATCAGATCCAGTACCCGGTTGGAGTAGCCCCATTCGTTGTCGTACCAGGAGAGGATCTTGACCATGGAACCGATCACCTTGGTGGACATGGCATCCACCACCGAGGAGTGGGGATTGCCCTGGTAATCGATGGAGACCAGCGGCTCGTCGGAGTAGCCCAGGTAACGGTTGGCCTCTTCTTTCAAGGCCTGGTTGATCTCGGTGACGTTGGTTTCCCGCTCCACCTCCATTACCACGTCCACCAAGGAGACATTAGGAGTGGGCACCCGCACCGCCAACCCGTCGAACTTGCCCTTGAGGTCTGGCAGCACCAGGGCGACAGCCGCCGCCGCCCCGGTCTTGGTGGGGATCATCGAGCAGGCCGCCGCTCGCGCCCGGCGCAGGTCGGAGTGGGGAAAGTCGAGCAGGCTCTGGTCGTTGGTGTAGGCGTGGACGGTGGTCATTAACCCCTTCTTGATCCCGAAACGGTTCAAAATTACCTTGGCCACCGGGGCCAGGCAGTTAGTGGTGCAGGAGGCGTTGGAGACGATGTGGTCCACGGTGGGATCGTAGTCATCCTCGTTGACGCCCATAACGATGGTCTTGACCTCGCCCTTGGCCGGGGCCGAGATCACCACCTTCTTCGCCCCAGCGTCTATGTGGGCGTGGGCCTTCTCGGAACTGGTGAAATAGCCAGTGGACTCGACCACATAATCGACGCCCAGGCTGCCCCAGGGGATGTCGGTGGGATTGCGGTGGGCGAAGATGGCCACCTGGCGCCCGTCGACGGTCAGCCCCTGGTCGTTGCCCTTGACCGTGCTGGCGTAAACGCCCATGACCGAGTCGTATTTGAGGAGATGGGCCAGGGTGGTGTTATCGGTGAGGTCGTTGATGGCGACGATTTCAATATCAGCAAAGGCCGGGTCCATATCCCGCGCCCGGAAGATTGCCCTGCCGATCCTGCCAAAGCCGTTGATGCCGATCCTGATGGTCATATTCGCGCTCCTTTTATATTTCTCGGAAAGATGGGGATGCCGGGCCTGCGGGATCAGCCCCGCGCCGGATAACATGGAAAGACTACCACGAAGACCGGCGCACCGGGCAAGCAAATTTTACCAGGGCCATGGGGCTCTCTCTTTCACCTTGCCTCTCAAAGGCATATTCAAGTCGGAACGCTCAATAAATGGAGTGCCTCGGATCTCGGGAGACGGGCTTCGTTTGCGGTTGGAAGAGTTGGCCGACAAGATTGAAAAATATGGGCCACAGCAGATAGAGCAGGGTAACCAAGTAAATCGCTTCCAACCCTTCGGCAAAGGCCCACATGCCGCTGGATGCGTTTTGTCGATCGATTATCGTTGCGGCAGACGTGCCAGTCGAGAAAGATTCGAAACCGATCATCAGTTCGCGCTTGAGCACAACGGACCCGAAAGCAAGCATCCAGACCGAGACGAACAGGGCGATCTCCAGCGAAACGCGCCAGGAGATCGACAATTTTCCGATGAACTGCTGATACCGGTCGTTTGGTGCCGGCGAACGGTCCGCAAGCATGGCAATGAACACGAAGCCAAACGGCCCGGCGGCAGCCAGCGGGAGCCAGCGCAAGGAACGCTGCCGGGAGTTGAGCACCTGATAGCAGGTCGATACCCAGAGGAGCAGCGCCAATCCCGCTGCGGTCAGCAATACGCCCATGCGAGTGGTTTCCAGCAACCGGTAGTCACGCACGTAATCGGTATGACTGCGGGCCATTTCCGGATCGATGAGACAAAACAGACCCACTCCGGCGATCAGGACCACCGGGATTGACAGGTAACAGGCCAAGGCTATCAGGTAGTGACGTTTTGGCATTGGCGATACCCTCAGTTTGGTTAGAAATACCGGCAGTTCGGAGGATGTGGTGAGCTTTGCGAACCGCATCAATCGGGCTCAGCGATTTCTCCGATTCAGGCGCCGGATTTCGCTGCGGGCATTTGCCACCATTTGGGCCAAAGATCCCCGGTAGTACCAAAGCAGGCCGCAGCTAAAGTAGAGCGACAGCGAGGCCGGGAAATTGGCAGCGCGCATCTGCGCGAGGGCCACCGGATTGCGAAAATGCCAATAAACGGCGTAACAGCCATCCACGGTAAACCAGGTGGCGAGAAGCATCGCCGGCCACTGTTTCCATCTCCGTTCGACAATGGCCCGCAGGCTCCACGGCGCAGCCGCATAGGCAAGCAGCGCCATGATAAAGCTGATGGGGACATCCCAATCCGGCGCCTGATAGTAGAAGGAGCCAAGCACCAACAAGGTCACGCCGATAGCGAGGGAGAAAAGCTTCCAGGGTCGAAGATACTCGGTAGGCATGGACATCATGGATGAGCCAGAAACATCGGGTTGCGCTGGGCTATCCCAGCCTACGTAGATGCAATTTATTCATGTAGATACAATAGGCTAACCATAAATTGCCAGTAAACCAGGTGCTTGATTTTTCCTAGGGACCCTAAAGTTTTCGCCATAACCACCGATTAGAAAACTAAAGTGATATTTCTCAAAACAGGAGGAAATAATCATGAAGCTAACCATCAAGGATAGATGCCGACACTACTTGAATCCACTTCATGTTATTTGCCGCCTAATCAATTGCGGTATTAATGTTAGAGTTAGCAAGAAATTGGGATGTTGGTATGAATCCCATATTTATCATCACGTTTTCTGAATAGTGATTAGCCCGTAAGCTTGGCTGAATTACGACGCCCAAACCGCATCTAATCAATCATCTTCAAGGTCTTTCTTGGCGGACTTCATAAAACGACCAAAGGCCTTGTCTTTCTTCCGCTTCTCGAAATAGGACATTTCGTAAAAATGCGACTCTTGCTTTAATTTGCCATAGTTTTCGTAGTGGTCCGCGCTGATCCTTCCGCCTTCCAGCGCCTCCCGCACCGCACAGCCCGGTTCATCTGGTATTCGACAGAATCACCCGCCGCTTTCCGGCGCAGGCAGGTTCTGCGAGCGAGAATCCCCTGAACTAGCCCGAACTGGTCGTGCGGGGCCTTTTCCACGCAGACCCAGTCGCCAACACAGGGCAGTTGCCGGGCCTGATTTACTTCATGCATGAACTTTCCGGAAAGTTTGGCGCGAAAGAAACCGGGCTCGCCGACCAATAAGAACTGCTCACGATCCACCGCAGCAACGCGGGCCAGGCTGTCATGCCCACCACAACGACCGGATTGCGCGGCAAACCATGGGTTCCAGCCCAGGGCATCCAGGGTAAATGTGGTCATGGTTGTTGCTCGAAAGTCTTAGAGTGCATCGACTGGGCACACAATTGTGTCCACGCGGGAAAACTATGCCGGTTGTTATGCCACAATTTCCGCTGTTGGCAGCTATTGTCTTCCGTGGCGAATGGTAAGGATGGCAACCCGGCGGCTTTCGACGCGATAAATTATCCGATAATTCCCGTAAATCAGCTCCCGAATCTCGGAGTTGCCAACTTCCGGCACCACCCGGCCGCTTTGCGGGGCCAGTTGCAACTGCTCGACTTTGGCAAAGATGGCCTTGATCCACCGGGCTGCCGCCGCGGGATTATCGCTGGCGATATAAGCGGAAATTTCCCCGGCCCGCTCCAGCGCCAAAGGAGACCAGATGATCTTCATCCGCCGACTCGTTCCAGCAGGGCGGCCTTGGCCGCCTGGTGCGCAACTCCCGCCCCGCTTTCGATTTGGGCCAGCGAGGTATGGATATCCTGCAGCAATTCAATTTTGTCCTGCATGGCCTCGTACTGGCCGACATCCAGCAGGACGGCGGCGCCTTTGCCATGCTGGGTGATGACCAGGGGCCGTTTCGTTTCATGCACCTGCTTGATAAATGAAGCGATGCCGGTGCGAAATTCCGACATAGAGCGGATGTCTTGGTCAACCTTGAGCCGTTGCATGGTGTACCTCGTTGGGGAATAGATTTAGGTACACTATATTGTACGAAATATTGTAATGCAAGGGTGGCGTTTTCTGGTAAGCAAGGAATTGGTGAGGGGAAGAATCGTTCTTTGTAGGTTGCGTTAGCGGCAGTATCGCGTAACGCAACATTCCGATCTTCCCACCCTTCAACTGGCGGCCACCAGCAACCATAAGCGTCGCGTTTCGTCCCTCAACACGACCTACCCCTTCTCAGCCATCGCCAAGGCCCGGCGATACAACGCCAGATAACGTTCCACCACGATCTCCCAGGTGTGGTGCTGGTGGATCTCCGTCACCGCCGCCTCGCGCATCTGGCGCAGCCGCTCCGGCTCCTTGCGGTACAGCGTCAGGGCCTTGAGCATGGCGCCCAACAGGGCGGCAGAGTTGTGCTCGTGGTAGGCCAGACCGGTGACCCCGTCCAGCACCTTGACCAGGCCGCCGATATGGTGGACCACCGGCAGGTTGCCGAAGAGCTGGGCGATGAAGTCGGTCAGACCGCAGGGCTCGTAACGGGAGGGGATCACGAAGAAATCCCCGGCCGCATAAACCTGCATGGCCAACTGTTCGTGGTAGCCGCGCAGGAGGCAGATCCGCCCGCGGTACTCCTGGTGTTCGGCCAGGCGGACCAGCCCGTCCTCAATCTCCGGCCCGCCGCTGCCCAGGATCAACATCTGGAATTTACTGTCCATGGGCAGCAGGGCTTCCAGGGCACCAATCAGTTTATCCACCCCCTTCTGCTCGGAGAACCGGCCGATAAAGGTAAAGAGCGGCTGGCGCGGGTTGGCGTCGAGATAGCCGGTTTGCAGCGCCCCGGATAGATTGCCAACGGCCAGCTCCGCCACCAGGGCGGCCCGGCACTTGGCCTTGCCGCCCCATTTGCCGCGCTCCGGCGAATAGGCCGCCGCCAGCCCCAGCACTTCCGGGCGGGAGGGATTGTAATGGGCAGGATTGATGCCATTGGTCACCCCCTCCAGGACCACGCCCCGGCGGACCAGCTCGTGGCCCAGGCCGCCGGTCAGGTCATCGTCGGCGGTCTCCTGCAGCTCGCGGGCGTAGTTCTCGCTGACCGTGTTCAGGATACTGCAGGGGGCAGCAGCCAGAAAGGGATCAAACTGGCCGTGTAGCTGGTTGGCCAGGATCACCCGCGAGGGCAGACCGGTGATGCGCTCAGCAAAGGCCAGATCCCCGACCTCTTGATGATAGCCCAGCCCGGCATTATGGATGGTGACCAGGCAGCCGGTGACCTGGAAGAAGTGGCGATAGCCCTCATTCTCCCGGATCAGGGCGGGCAGGAGGGCAGTGTGGCCGTCCTGGCAGTGGATGATATCGGGCCGCTCGTTCAGCCGGATCAACCGGGCGATGGCCGCCTTCTGCAGGAGCAAATTCATGGCAAAATAGTCGTAATGGGCCTGCCCCTGGCGATGGCCGGGGTTGAGGGCGGCTTCGGCCCCGGTATAGGTATAAACCCCGCCCTTTTCGGCATAGCGGGCGGCGGCCACCAGGAGCAGCCGTACGCCGTCGCGGGTGGCCTCCCAGAAGCGCACGGTCTCCCGCCGCTCGTGGCCGACATAGTTCATCGCCACATCCAGGACAAGGTCGCTCAAGACAAAACCCAGTTGCTCCGGGTCCATGAAGCCATAGCAGGGCAGTATCACCGTCACCTGCCGGTTACCCTTGCGGGCCAGGGCCTCGGCTAGCTGGGCGGTAAAGTCCTTTACCCCGCCAGCCCCGGCCAGGCCATCGTACTCGCGGGTAAGGATCAAGATTTTGCGGATCGGTCGTGGCGGCATGGTGGTTTCCGAGTTTATATTGTTGATTTCATACGTCATTGCCGTATAATCAGTTGATGATCACTTTTGTCGAATCGCCGTTGTTTACCAAGCTGGTTCATGATTACCTGGCCGATGACGAGTACCGGGTTTTCCAGGCGTTTCTTGCCACCAATCCCGCCGTGGGCGATGTGGTGCGCGGTTCCGGTGGAGTCCGCAAAGTCCGTTGGAGCCGTCGGGGATCCGGTAAGAGCGGCGGTGTCAGGATCCTTTATTTCGCCCGGACAGAGGCGGGAGAAATCTGGCTGCTGCTGATCTATGCCAAGAGCGCCGTTGCCACTATTCCCGGCCATATTCTCAAAGTCCTCAAGGAGGAGATGGAACATGCCACTCGATGAAAAAGAACTGCTCGCACGTGATGCCAAGCGTAACATCGGCGAGGAACTACTTCAAGCCGTGCGGAATATCAAAGCCGGCAAGGTCGGGCGGGTTTCCACCCTGGAGCTTTCCCCTCTGGCCTCGGCCCGGCTCAAGATTGGTCTCTCCCAGAACGAGTTTGCTAAACTGCTCGGTGTGTCGCTTCGCACCCTCCAGGAGTGGGAGCAGGGGCGCCGAACGCCGTCAGGCGCAGCGAAGTCTCTCATCGCCATTGCCATCAAGAACCCGGAAGCTTTGAAAGAACTGCTTGCCGCCTGAGGACTTGAATTTGCTGCATGGGCACGTCCTGAGTTGCAACACTCATCCGGCGCAATGCGCTGCGCTTATTGCCGCCCTACACGGATCCTGCGCTATCTTCAAAGGCCATCCGGCCATATACGGGATGAATGATATGCCCGCAGGATCTGCACGATCTCGTCTTTGACCCTGTACGGTACGAGGTATGGGGCACCGGGGACGATCAATTCTTTCGTCCCGGGTACCCGGCCGGCCCGGCCAAGCCCTGGTTGTTCCTTCAGTAGCGATACCGCCCAGATGATTTTAAGTATAACGCCTGCGGATCATCCTGGGCGATGTACGTCTCGGCCGCATCAAGGTCAACGAGTGCTCTGCTAAACCACCTTACGCGCAACCTTGGCCTCCCACGTTGCTAATACTTTATCATGATCCTCAAAAAACGCGCCCGGGCTGTCAGCCTCAGCCAGCGCCTCGTTAATCCCCTTGATCTGCCATTCGTTCACCGCAAGATACTGTTCGAGGGCTTCCTCGATCACATAGGATTTTGAGCGACGGGTGATTCGGGCTAGGTTATCGAGGCGTTCTTTGGTGTCTGGCTTGACTCGCACGGTCAGACTTGCTGCTTTTAACATGATGGCTCTCCCTGTAAGACATTTGCATACATTGTGAGTCAATTCGCTGGGGTGGTCAATGGGAATATGGAGGTTGGCGAGTGAGAAACCGGGGAGTAACTGGCGCTGGTGATAGTGTCATCTCTGGACAATCACAAAAGGCACACAACCGATCACCCTGAGCCTGTCGAAGGGCGGCCCAAGCCTCACTGCAACTCCATCAGATCCATCCGGCGCAATGCGCTGCGCTTACTGTCGCTCTACATGTGGCTCAAGCCTTACGAGTTATTTTTTCCTTTTATCGCGAATGTAAATTGCTTTTGATTTTGTGTCGCCAATCTGCCTTTCCTCAATATCAAAAAGCGCAGTTGCGGATACCAACTCGCCCAACTTCACGTAGCCATAGTTGCGTGGATCAAAATCAGGTGATTGTTTGGCGATATTGCTGCCAACGGGTGCAAGATGTGCCCAGCCACTTTCATCGGAGGACGCTTCCACTGCATTTCTGAGCAAGCTCACCAGTTTTGTGTCCTGCTTAAGGGCGCTACTGGATTTTTTAACAATCTGTTTATCTTCATCCGTCTTTGCTCGCAGAACCTCAGTGTAAATGAATTTGTCGCAGGCTGACACAAAAGGGGCCGGTGTTTTCTTCTCGCCAAAACCATAAACCAATAATCCGGCCTCTCTGATTCTTGACGCCAGCTTAGTGAAATCACTGTCACTCGATACTATGCAGAAACCGTTGAAGTTGCCGCTGTACAAGAGATCCATAGCGTCAATGATCATGGCGCTATCGGTGGCGTTTTTCCCTTTTGTGTAAGCAAATTGCTGCATCGGCTGAATGGAATACTGTAACAATACTTCTTTCCAACCTTTCAGAGCCGACCCCGTCCAATCGCCATAAATTCTCTTGACGCTGGCCCTGCCATAATTGGCAATCTCGGCCAGCAAACTATCGACAATGCTTGGTTGGGCATTATCAGCATCAATAAGGACGGCTAATCTATCGGAGTTTTCCATAGTCATTCACCTAAATAAAGTAGCAACGGTTTGGGCCACACTTCGACAAGCTCAGTGCGAACGGAATTACTGTTTCTATCAGTGCGGCCCCCCGACGGCGCTTAATCTCCGGCGCAACTCCAGCCTTGTCACACTTCCCACCGCTTTCCTTGGTGTCAGTTTCGTAGGGCGGGTCACACCCGCCAACTCACCTTGCACGCTGATAAAAAACCACCCCGACACGCTCAATGTGTTCCCTCAATGCAGCGTATTCGAGTCGATCAAAAACCAGCAGGTCAATGCTGTAGGGGAGAAGTAGCTCATCCAGCTCAAAGGCAATGTCCCCGAGTTCCTTCGAGGAAATACCGGCACCGTGAAGACTCAAGTCGATATCCGAGCCGGGCTTGAAGTTGCCTTTGGCTCGCGACCCATACAACACCGTCTGATCAATGGCCGGATGCTTGGCCAAGATCCCGCAGATTTTTTCGATGGTTTGTTCGCTGAGCCCGTAGCGCATTACTGGTTCCCGCTTTGGTCCGACAGCGCAGTAAATTTTCGGGCCAGTTGGGCAAAGGCGGGGTAGAAGCGGGTCAGAATCGCTTTGACGATTTCCTCGGCGACTTCAGGGTTGTAGGTGTGCGAGCTGAGATTGCGCGACTTGATCATCTCCATCCACGCCTCGCCATCCTCAATCAAGCCGTTTTTGAAGGCCTCCCTGGTCGCATTTTTTGATCCGATGATGCCGACAAAACCCTGTTCTTCCAGATAATCCTTTAAGACGTTCCAGGCCAGTTCGTGGGTAAACTCAAAGCCTTGCACCAGCCCCTGTTGCTCCAGCTCGGCTAAATCCCGGGTTGCGGCCAGTTCCACCGCCCGGCGCAGGGTTCGAAAGGCCTTGAGATAATTGTTGAAGCGTTGTTCCCAGCGAATGTCTTCAGGCATGACAAAAATTCCTTGTTGTCACAAGATATTGTCGGGCTTAGCGTGGTTCTACCCACAACCCACAGGAGTTCTACAACTTCTTGGTGTAAAAACAGTCATTGCAGTAATGATGGTTTGCCTTTTCAACAGGTTTTCCGCATCCTTTGCAATATTCGTTATTAACGATTACTGATCCTGAAGTGTTTTTACCGCAAAAATTACATAACCGCCAATATCTTGGCAGATCGGTGATATTCGCGCCACATTTTTCACATAATCGCATTGCAGCACCTCTCTACAAAGTTGTGTGCCACCATCAAAATTAGCAGCACATTCCTTGGAGTTACAATTTGCCCTCTTTCGCCATCATTTGGTTAAAGAGGGACAAGGCATTTTTGTAATACACACCTCGCCTCCCGGCCTTATTAAGATAGGCTGCGAGATGGTATCTGGCCCTGCCGGTGTTATCGATCCCGGCAAAGTATGATGCTTTGAGAAAATGAAAATCTTCTGCCAACTCAATACCCAACGCATCTATTTCATTGATAACAAGCCCCGCTCCACAGAAATCCCCTTGGCCGATTTTCTTCATGGCGGTCATCATCAGCCGATCCGCTTCGATCTCAGGCAATAGACGACTGGCGGGAAATGCAATTGGTTTCAGGTCTAGTTGTTTGTCTGCTCCCAGATCCTTGGCCGCAATTGCTAAACCACTACCCTGCCACATGTCAACGGTCAGCTCAATATGGGGAGGCCCTTTGGGGGTCTGGGAGATACCCGCAATCTCGAAATAGCCGATGGACCTTTTATCCAGGCCCATCTCCGGCCCGCCTTCGAAAATGTGGATGCGGAGGGTCGAATGATTGGTGGCCGCGAAAATCTGGCTCTTCTTGGTGGGCAAGGTCGTGCACTTATTGATCAGTTTGCTGCAAATTCCGCTGGAGGTCTCAACCCAAATGGGAAATTGGTTAACATCAAGCAGCATTACATCCTTGACACTCCCGGTTAAGACCCCGCCCTGAATTGCCGCCCCGATGACAACGACCTCGTCGGGATTGACGCCTTTGTGCCCCACCTGGCCGAAGATCTCCTTGACCTTTTCCTGCACCCTCGACATCCGGGTCATACCACCAGCCAGGATAACCCTGTCGATATTCGCAGCAGACATTCCTCCGGCGTACAAGGCTGTTCGGCAGGGGGCAAGCGTCCGTTCGATCAGATCGGCCACCAGCTCCTCCATCTTGGTTCGCGATAGCTTGAGGTTGAGATGTTTTGGCCCGGAGGCATCCGCCGCGATATAGGATAGGTTGATCTCCGTCTCCATGAGCGTGGAAAGTCGCGTTTTTGCCTTTTCTGCTTCTTCTAACAAACGCACCCAGGCCTGCTTGTCCCCGTGCAGATCAATTCCCTGTTCTCGCTGAAATTCATCGACTAACCAACCGGCGATCCGGATATCGAAATCATCCCCGCCCAGCAGGGGGTCGCCAACGGTGGATTTGACCTCATAGAATCCATCACCAATGTCAATGATTGAGACATTGAACCCTCCAGCACCAAAATCGAAAACTGCGATGTTTTCCAATTTCTTAACTGATTCAATAGTTATCGAAACCGAGGTGCTACCTTTTATGACACGAGAAAGGTTGAGATCGGCGAGTCGGCAGGCCTCCTTGATGGCTTGATGCTGCCCGTAATCAGAGGATGACATGGTGACCACGGCCTCGGTGACCGGCTCACCCAGATACGCTTCGGCGGCCTGCTTCATTTTGGTCAGAATCATCGCCGTGATAGCCGTGGGGGTGTGGAGTTTGCCGCCAATCTCGACCACGGCGTCGCCATGTTCCCCCTCAACAATCTTGAAGGAGCTGTTTTCGATGGCCTTCGCGACCTCCCGGTCACTGAATTTGTGGCCAAGCAGTCGGGTGATGCCGGTCAGTGTCCGCTGCGGATTGGTGACGGCCTGGCGTTTGGCCTCCTGGCCGACCAGCCACTCACCACTATCCGATAAGGCCACCACCGATGGGGTTGTGGGATAGCCTTCCTGATTGTTGATTATCTTTGGGATTCCGCCCTCAAAGACGGCTACGCAGGTTTTGCTGGTCCCCAAATCAATGCCGATTGTTTTACCCATGTCCACTCGTTTGTTTGGGATTCCTGGAGAAAAGAGAAACACTCTTTACGCTGGCTGCCGTTTTCAGCGCCGCCCCCGGCGTCCTTTCGTCTCCGACGCCACTCCTGCCTTACCACTTTTCCCGCCCTCCTTGGCAGCCTGTTCCTCCGGCCAAACCACACCAAAATCAATCCGCCGCCGCTCGATGTGCACCGTCACCACCTTGACCGTGATGATGTCGCCGATGGAAATCTTGCGACCGGTCCGTTTGCCCAGCAGCCGGTGGTTTTTCTCGTCAATTTCGTAATAGTCGTCGGTGAGATCGGCCACCGGCACGCCGCCGCTGATGAATGATTCCAAAAGTTCCACGAAGAGGCCGAAACCGGCCACCCCGGAAACAATCCCCGCGAACTCCTCGCCCACGTGCTTGGCCATGTAGCGCACCTGCAACCGTTCGGTCACCTCGCGCTCGGCGGTCACCGCCTTGCGCTCCCGGTCGGAGAGGAACAGTCCCGCCTCTTCGGCGTTGGTATAGAAGGGTTTGCCCTTGCCCGCCGCCTTGGGGCCGCTCAGAAGCTTGGCCAGAGAACGGTGGACCAGCAGATCCGGATAGCGCCGGATCGGCGAGGTGAAGTGACAGTAGTCGCTGGCGGCCAGGCCGAAATGACCGACATTTTCCGGCGAGTAACGGGCCTGTTGCATGGTGCGGAGCAGGAGATTGCTGATCACGTATTCCCGGGGAGAACCGTGTACCGAGTTGATGATCTGGGCGAACCACTTGGGAGTGCCGGGGTCGCGGCCCAGCTGGACGCCGATGGTGCGAGCGAACTCGACAAAATTCTCGACCTTCATCGGGTCGGGCTGCTCGTGGATCCGGTAGAGGAAATCACGTCGGGCCTCCTTGGCGGCCTTGGTGAAGGTCGCGGCCACCGCCTCGTTGGCGGCCAGCATGAACTCCTCGATCAGCTTATGGGCCTGGAGCCGGTGGGTGCGGGAAACCGAGGCGATGGCGCCCTGGGCGTCCAGGCGGATATCGGCCTCGGGCAGCTCGAAGCCGATGCTGCCCCGTTTACTGCGCTTTTTTTCCAGGGCCGCCGCCAGGGTGGCCATGGTCTGTAGAGACTTGACGAATTGCTTGTGGGTGGTGCGGATCTTGGCCCGAGGCGCCGCGTCCAGGATCTCCTGGACCAGATTATAGGTGAAGCGGTAATGGCTGCGGATCACCGCCCGGGTGAACTTCTTGCTGAGGACCGTGCCCTCAGGGTCAAAATCGATGATGGCAGTGAAAGCCAGCCGGTCCTGATCGGGCACCAGACTGCAGAGATTGTTGGAGAGCCGCTCCGGCAGCATCGGCACCACCCGGCCGGGGAAGTAGATACTGGTGCCGCGATGATAGGCCTCGTCATCCAGGGGCGAGCCGGGGGTGACGTAATGGCTGACATCGGCGATGGAGACGTAGAGCCGGTAACCGGCGGGGATCTCCACGATGGCCACGGCGTCATCGA
>Ga0334722_10000256_pt1 | contig 81273 bp, 61 predicted proteins | sample C3_bottom_MG_FD_207210 | JGI IMG/M metagenome (GOLD analysis project Ga0334722, IMG submission 207210) | Sediment microbial communities from Yellowstone Lake, YNP, Wyoming, USA - C3_bottom | ecosystem: Environmental > Aquatic > Freshwater > Lake > Sediment | place: USA: Wyoming | collected...
ACGAAGAAATCGACTTCGTAATGGAACGACTGAACAACCGACCAAGAAAAATACTTGGCTTTAGAACACCGAATCAGGTACTCTGTGAACATCTAACCTGTTGCACTTGAAACTTGAATCCGCCCACGGCGATAGCCGCCAGTATGCCTATTATGGCTATGACTATCATAAGCTCGATGAGGGTAAAGCCTCCGCAATCCCGGCTGAAGCCCATGTGCCATGTCCTATGCAAGTTTGTAACCGGACAGCAACCTGTCCAGTCCGGACACTGTTTCATTCAACTCCTTGATGCTGGTCTTGCATTCCTCGGAAGAGGCCGACGGAAGCGTGCCAAGCTCCTTTTCTATATCCAGGGTGAGGTCCTGAAGTCTTGCGAGGTTGTCCCTGTTTACGGCCAGCATAACGTTGAATGCTTCCTCCGTTTTCTGGAAATCGGCGCCGTCATCCAGTTTGAAAGCGAATGCGAAGTCTCCCTCCTTAAGCTTCTTTACCGTCTCGTCAAGCTTTCCCACGAGTCTGTGGGTATGCCTGAAATAGAGCATAGACATGACAAATATAACCAGCAGGATGATTGCGGATACATATACCGACTCTTTCAGCACGATGGGGAGTATTATCTCGCCGGTGCTCGACAGTTTTATGGTCGGCCTCTGGATGTAGGATTCTATCTGGCTGTTGATGTCGTGGACTACGAACAACGTGTAACAAAACAAGGCCAGAAGCGCGGACCCCATGTAAGCCGCGATATATTTCAGCTGGTGGTTCTTGTTGACCAGGTATATCTTTCTTCTGCGGTCCATAGTGTTTTTCCAGGCCCTGTCTATCGTGTCTTGAAGTGGGAGAGGCTGTCCTTTATGCCCTCTATGTCCGATTTCATCCCTTTAACTATACCGCTTACCTGTTCTTGTGTCATCCCATCGGAATACAAAGAACGTTCCAGGTCCGCAGCCTTCTTCTTCAGCTCGGCGGTATAGGTAGTCGCCTCCGCAAGCTTCCCCCTCATCGCCGATATCGCCTCGTTAAGCCCCTCTGCCTGGGGCTTCATGAAGTCGTGTTCGCGGAGGTTTATTATAAATGCGAGGTCGCCTTCGGCAATTTTCTCGGCGGCCTTCTCGAAACGGTACATCGGGCCGGAGATGCGGTGGGTCATCACCAGAGATGCGAGGAATATAAGCGCGAGGGCCGCGGCCTGCACGAAAGCGTTAGCTGTGAGGGAAAACACGACTGCCGAATGCCTGGCGACGTTCAGGACCACGAGCGCTTCATAATACGACCCGGCAATCGAATAGTTGGCGGCGTAATACAAAAGGGTGTTTGATATGGCTATGGCGAGGAATATATAGATGAAGACCCTGAACCCGAAGCTCAGGAAACCGTTTTTCTCAGGCATGGCCGTTTACCACGTTCGCGTCGAGGAAGGCTGCAATTATGGTTTATTAAATTGGTTTAATGATATAGATATGCGCAGGGGATGTCAATAAAAAAACATGCGCACTATCGCGCACGGAGGGGGTTTTAAAGCATCGCAAGTATTTCGGCGGTCTTGGACTCCATCAGCGCACGGTCTCCCCTGGACTCGACGTTAAGACGGAGGAGCGGCTCGGTGTTGGACATGCGGAGGTTGAAGCGCCAATCGGGAAACTCCACGCTTACGCCGTCGGTGTGGTCGACGGATACGGAGTCCGGGGCGTATCGGCTCTCGACATCGCGCATCGCGCCCGCGGGGTTTTTGTGTTTCCGGTTTATCTCGCCGCTGACCGGGTAGCGTCTCTCCCTTTCGTCTATCAGGGCAAAGAGCGGCTTCCCCGTCCTTGCCATGACGTCCAGGACCAGCAGCCAGGGGAGCATCCCGCTGTCGCAGTAGGAGAAGTCCCTGAAGTAGTGGTGCGCGGACATCTCGCCACCGTAGACCGCGTCCTCAAGGCGCATGCGCTCCTTGATGAAGGCATGTCCGGTCTTGCTCATTACCGGCACTCCGCCCGCGGCCTTAACAAGCTCCACCGTGTTCCAGGTGAGCCTCGGGTCGTGGATTACCCTGCCGCCGGGGTCCCGGGCAAGCATCGCCTCGGCAAGCAGGCCGACTATGTAATAGCCCTCGACGAAGCGGCCCTTCTCGTCGAAGAAGAAGCAGCGGTCGAAGTCGCCGTCCCATGCGATACCGATGTCAGCGCCCGATTCGAGCACCGCCCTCGACGTGGACTCGCGGTTCTCCGGCAGGAGCGGGTTCGGCACGCCGTTCGGGAACTCCCCGTCCGGCTCCCAGTGCACCTTGACGAGCTTCACCGGCAGGCGTTTCTCGACCATGTCCATGACAGGGCCTGCGCATCCGTTGCCGGGGTTGGCGACTACCTTGAATTTTCCGAGTGAGGCGGGTTCGATATATGTCATGAGGTGGGCGACATATGCTTCGGATGTATCAACTGCCCTGGCCGTCCCTTTAGTCGCCGCGCCTTTGAAGTCCGCCTTTACGGCTAATGCTTCGATGTCCTTCAAGCCGGTGTCGCCGCTGATGGGGCGCGCCCCTTCGCGCACGAACTTCATCCCGTTGTAGTCCTTCGGGTTGTGGCTGGCGGTGACCATTATCCCGCCGGATGCTTCAAGGTGCGCGGTCGAGAAGTAGACCTGCTCCGTCCCGCAGAGGCCGATGTCCAAGATGTCCGCGCCCGCGTCCATCAGGCCGCGTGAAAGCGCGTCGGCAAGCGGCCCGCTCGACAGCCGCACGTCCCGGCCGACGACGACATTCTTTGGCGACACAACGGCGGCATATGCCCTGCCTATCCGGTAGGCCGTGTCCTCGTTTATCTCGTCCGGCACCCTGCCCCGTACGTCGTATGCCTTAAAACAGGATGACATTATAGCCATATCCCAAAGTGTTTGTCGCCCCGTGCGTGACATGGGGCCCAGGAAGTTGATCGCTACGGGTCGATTCACAGTTGTTTGCGACGACCTGTTTCACCCCTCTCCCCTTCGTGGGAGAGGGGACGGGGGTGAGGGTTATCGCACGCCAGACCAACCCTCACCCGGCCCTGCGGGCCACCCTCTCCCATTGCAGGGAGAGGGTAATACCCCGCTTGGCCTCGTTCGGATTATCGGATTAATGGTTGCCGTTTAAAAGCCCGGCCTCTATCTGTATGTGGTCGTTCTCAATCTCGGATAATGCCGCGAAAATCTTCTTCACCCTCGGCTCGGACGCCCGCACGGCGGCGAGCTTATAGAACTCCGTGGCGAAGACCTCCCTCGCGTGTGCAAGCCGCAGGTTCTCGATGTCGCTGTCCCCGGCCTGCTCCCGGCCGGGTTCGGGCTTGGGCATCTCGCACTTCAGGATCTTCCTGATAAGCGAGGCGTGCTCGGCTTCGATCTTGGACAGGCCCTTGAATATCCCCTGTATCTCCATCGTCTTGGCCTTCGCGGAGCCGTCCCGGTAGAAAGGCGCGTTGTTGACTTCGAGTTGGAGCGCCTTCATCAGGTTCTCCCTCGACAGGTCGGTAAGCTCCGTAATCGTCTCGTTCTCGTCCGTCCAGTCCTTTACGTCGACCATGTAGGACCCCTTCGCCCCGCAGTGCGGGCAGTTGGACGGCTTGGTCTTGCCCATGTACACTTCCCCGCATATCTGGCATCTGTAGAAGTTCATGTTCACCTCCCACTGTGATATTAGCCGGACAGGAATATAAATGTCAAGCCGAATGGCTCTGCCCATCGCAGATAACCATCCAGCATCCGTCATTCCCGCCCGTTCGGCTTCGCTCAGGGCAGGCTCCAGCGGGAAACCAGGGGCGTTGAAGTCACTGGACCCCCGCTTTCGCGGGGGTGACGAAAGAGAGCCGTCTTTGAAATAATTGTTTGAAAATCATACCCTTGTTGATATATACTGTCTAAATTTGGTATATTTGACTGGACGCATGCCAACCGTATCCCACAAAAAGCCCGACGGGAGATTATGGAACTAAAGGGGTTCATAGAAAGCATAAAGGCCCGCAAGGACGCCCTGGAAAAGGGCGGCACGCTTGAGGAGCTCGTAAAAGACATACAGTCCGGCCTGAAGGCCGAGGAACTTATCGGGGAGGTCGCCCGAAGCTCCGACGACCTGAAGGAGATAGAGGTCGAGCTTTTCGGCAAGAAGGGGCTCGTGTCACTCCTCAGGAAGATGATACCTCAGGTCGCGCCGGACCGAAGGAAAGAGGCTGGCCGGGCGCTGAACGAGCTTCACGAGCTTTACATGGGTGCGTTCCGGAAGGTGAGCGACGCGCTCCAGTCCTCTGAGAAGGCGGCGCGCCTCGCGGCCGAGAGGGTCGACGTGACCCTGCCGGGCAGGAGGCCGCAGTACGGCCGTCCGCACCCGATAGCGGCCGTGACGGACGAGGTCGTAGGCATATTCCAGGGCATGGGCTTTACCGTGGCCGAGGGGCCGGAGGTCGAGCTCGACTACTACAACTTCGAGGCCCTGAACATGCCGAAGGACCACCCGGCACGCGACATGCAGGACACGTTCTACGTCTCCGATGAGGTTCTCCTCCGTACGCATACCTCGCCCGTCCAGATAAGGGTGATGAAGTCCAAAAGGCCGCCGGTGCTGGTCATAGCTCCGGGCAAGGTGTACCGCTGCGACGCTGACGTGACCCACACGCCGATGTTCCACCAGGTCGAAGGGTTCATGGTGGACAAGGGTATCACGTTCGGACACCTGAAGGGCGTGCTCGAGACGTTCATCGGCCAGATATTCGGCGTCGGCACCGCGACCCGCTTCCGTCCGAGCTTCTTCCCGTTCACCGAGCCGTCCGCGGAGATGGACATACAGTGCGTAATCTGCGGCGGCACGGGCTGCCGCGTCTGCAAGAACACCGGCTGGCTCGAGATACTCGGGGCTGGCATGGTGGACCCGGAGGTGTTCAAGGCAGTCGGCTACGACCCGGATGAATACACCGGGTTCGCGTTCGGGATGGGCATCGAGCGGATAGCGATGCTCAAGTACGGCATCGACGACATAAGGCTTTTCTTCGAGAACGACTTACGGTTCCTGAGGCAGTTCTGATGAAGCGCGGCAAGATGTTCATGGCCCAGAGAAGGATGAACGAGGTCATACTCTACTGCATGCTGGTGGACGTGACGATGGGCTACATACTTAAGAAGTACCACGGGCCTGACACCGTCCTGCCTCTTGCGCTATTGTACCTGCTGAACATAGTAATCTTACTCGGCGTGTACAGGTTCTGGAAGGTCCCGGTATTCGAGTGGGACGAGACGGGCTTCATATCCTACAGCATCTCGCCGTTTAAAAAGGAAATCTCCACATGGAAGAACGTCGAGAAGGCGGGCTTCCAGAAGATGGAGGTCAAGAAGGGCAAGGTGCGTGAGTTCCTGATATTATACTACGTGACGCCTAAAGGCGTGCACAAGACCAACCTCGTCCCGATGGACCTGGTGGGTTTCAAGGACATGGTCAAGGAAGAGATGCAGAAGTTTTTTAAGGAAAAGGGAATAAAGCAATTATAATTAATGCATAAGCTAACGTCGGGGACGTTATCGGACTGGCATTTGGTCTTTATAAAATATACAGGTAAACATGCGCGTTAGTTACAACTGGCTAAAAGATTACGTCGAGTTCTCCCTCACGCCTCAGCAGGTGGCCGACAAGCTCACGATGGCCGGGCTTGAGGTCGAGGGCCTCGAATACCTGGGCGAAGGCATCGACGGTGTAATAGTCGGGAGGATTGCCGCGATGAAGCCGCACCCGTCCGCGGACAGGCTCACCCTGTGCGACGTCGAGACCGGCTCCGAAGTCCTGCCGATAGTCTGCGGGGCGAAGAACATGAAGGAAGGGGACAAGGTCCCCCTGGCCCTGGTCGGGGCGTCGCTCCCCGGCGGGGTAAAGATACATAAAGGCACTATACGCGGCGTGACGTCGTTCGGGATGCTATGCTCGGATAAGGAACTGGGCCTTGCGAAAGAGTCGTCGGGGCTACTGATACTTCCAGAAGACACGCAGGTCGGAGAGCAGATCGTGAAGACGCTGGGCCTGGACGACTGGGCGCTCGAGATAAACGTCACAGCCAACAGGCCAGACTGCCTCTCTACGGTGGGTATCGCGAGAGAGGTCGCGGCCCTTACCCGCCACGCACTCAAGCTCCCGAAGGCAACGCTGAAGCAGTCCGGCGAGTACATAGGGAACCTCATCAAGATAGAGGTGGAGGACGAGGAGCTATGCCCCCGCTACGCGGGCAGGGTAATACAGGGTGTAAAGGTAGGGCCGTCGCCCGCATGGATGCAGAGGCGGCTTCAGGCCGTCGGGATGCGCCCCATCAACAACATCGTGGACGTGACTAACTACGTGATGATGGAGCTCGGGCACCCGCTGCACGCGTTCGACTATGGCCTTGTCAGGGACCGTAAGATAATAATCAGGGGCGCGGCGGAGGGCGAGATGTTCACGACGCTGGACGGCGTCGAGCGCCGCCTCGACCCCGGTATGCTGCTCATTTGCGACGGGATGCGCCCGGTCGCGCTCGCCGGTGTTATGGGAGGCCGGAACTCGGAGGTTATGGATTCGACCGCGGACCTTTTCATCGAATCGGCATACTTCGACCCGGGAAGCGTCAGGCGCACCTCCAAGAAACTCGGCCTCCACACAGAGGCATCGCACCGGTTCGAGAGGGGGGCCGACCCGGAAGGGCTGATAACCGCTCTCGACCGGGCCGCCGCACTCATCGCGGAGCTTGCAGGCGGCAAAGTGTCCACCGGGCGCGCCGACGAGTACCCGGCGCCCATCACGATGCCGGAAGTCACGGTGAGCGTCGCCAGAGTTAACGCCTTGCTCGGGGTAGAGCTCGAGAAAAAGGAGATGCTGGACATCCTGAAGAGGCTCAAGATAACGTTCAGGGACGACGGCGGGGATACGTTCACTGCCCTCGCGCCGACCTACAGGCCCGACCTGACCCGCGAGGCCGACATGGTGGAGGAGATAGCCCGGATACACGGCTACGGCAGGATAAAGGCCGCGCTCCCAGCCTTCGTTATGACGCCGGGCTTGCCGGACAAGGCGAGGGACGCGTCCTCAACCGCAAAGGAAACTCTAAAATCCCTCGGATTTAACGAGGTCGTGAACTACAGCTTCATGGACCCGGCGGACTTCGACCGGTTCAGGCTCCCGGAAGGCGACTTCAGGAGGAAGGTAATCAGGCTCCAGAACCCGCTGACGTCCGAGCAGTCGGTCATGCGCACTACACTCGCACCGAGCCTTATGGCAAACCTGGCCTGGAACTTCAGCCGGGGCGTGCGGGACCTGAAGGTATTCGAGGTGTCGAGGGTATTTCTGTCCGTCGGGCCCGGCCTGCCGGAAGAGCCCGTCAGGGTGGCCGCGCTTGCCACCGGCAGCCGAACTGGCAGCTTCTGGGACGGCCACGACGGGTCGGTAGATTTCTTCGACTTGAAGGGCGCGGCGGACGCGCTGCTCGGCAGGTTCAATGTGGAGGGCGCGATGTTCAAGCCCGCTACCGACGTCCCGTTCCTGCACCCCGGCAAAGCCGCGTGGCTCATGCTCGGCGGCAGGCAGGCCGGCTGGCTGGGGCAGGTGCACCCCGACGTAATGGCCTCATACGACGTCCCGATGGACGCGTTCATTATGGAGCTCGAGCTTCACGGGCTACTGGAGTCGGCTGGCGGGCCGCCCTCGTTCCGCCAGCTCCCGAAGTACCCTGCGGTCGAAAGGGACGTCGCGGCGATACTGTCCGATGACGTCCCGTCATACAACGTGCTGAAGGCCATCGAGTCGCTCAAACTCGCCCTGGTCGAGGACGTCAGGCTCTTCGACCATTACTCCGGAAAGCAGATACCGGCGGGGAAGAAGAGCCTGGCCTACAAGATAACATACCGTTCGGCGGACCGCACCCTGACCGACGAGGAAGTCAACTCCGTGCACCAGCAGGTGATGCAGGTACTTAAGGACAGGCTCGGGGCGGAGATAAGGGAACAATGAAGAATTTAATGGCGTCGCTTGTTGCCGTCGTCGCGCTTGCGGGCGCGTCCCTGATAAACCCCGGCCCGTCATTCGCGCAGGAGATAGACCATGCGCGTTTCATGGGCGAGTTCGCGCAATTCGTGCAGGGCAGGCTTGCGGCGGAACGTGATATCCGGGAAAAACTTGACAAGCTGATCGACGAGAACAGGAAGGCGGTAAGTGAAGATTTCGGTATGCACCCGGAACTCATGCCGAAGATATACGCGGTTGCGGGCATAGAGAAGCTCGAATGCTTATCGGGCCGTTATTTCATAACATTCCAGAAGGACCTGACCAACGAAGAGCGGATGGCCTTCTACGAGACCAAGCACAGCATGGACCGCTGGGTCTTTAACCTCGCACTGGAGGAGGCCGTGAAACTCAAGGTGCTGGAGCCGTCGCCGCCTCTCAATTACCGTTTCAAGGATGACGTCCCTTACACCCTGGCTGAGACCATGAGGCTGGCGACGAAGCCGTACCTGGGCATGAAGCCCGGCAAGGAGGCCGGGAAAGGCTACGGCTTCGACGACATCGAATGCAAATGAAATAGCGGGTTTTTTTGCCATGGACAAGTTGGTCGTCTTCATCACCGCCCCCAGCGAGGACGAGGCCGCGAGGATTTCGCAGTCGCTCGTCGGCAATAACCTCGCGGCCTGCGTCAACATCGTCAAGGGAGTCCGCTCGATATACCGGTGGAAGGGCGCGCTCTGCGACGACTCCGAATGCCTGATGGTCGTCAAGACCGTCGCCTCCAACTTCGACGCCCTTCTGAAGATGGTCAGGGAGATGCACCCCTACGAAGTGCCCGAGGTCATCGCCTTCCCAATCACGCACGGTTCAAAGCCTTATCTCGACTGGGTAGATGAGAATACCCGCCTTGGTTAAGCCCAGGCTGACGCACGCTTGGCCGGACAACTACAAGGAAGCGGTCGCGCTCCAGGGTGAGCTGAGGCTGAGGCTTGTCACCGAGGACAAGGCAGGGAAGCTGCGCCTGGTCGCCGGGGCCGACGTGTCGTACTCGAAGAAAAGCGAATGGATTTACGCCGCAGTCGTGCTGATGAGCTACCCCGGCCTTGAGGTCGTCGAGGAGGCGTGGGCGGTCGGCAGGGCCACATACCCGTACATACCCGGCACGCTGACCTTCCGCGAGGGGCCGATGACGCTCGAAGCATTCGCAAGGCTCAAGAGACGGCCCGATATTATATTATTCGACGGGCAAGGCATCGCGCACCCCAGGGAGTTCGGGCTTGCCTGCCACATGGGCCTGCTTCTCGGCATCCCGTCAATCGGGTGCGCGAAGTCCGTGCTGGTCGGCGAGTACGAAGACCCGGATAGTAAGCGTGGGGCCGCGTCTCCGCTCATTTATAAAGGCAGGGAGGTGGGGCGCGCGCTGCGCACACGTGACGGCGTGAAGCCGGTATACGTCTCCGTCGGCCACATGGTCGACCTGGAGCTTGCGTGCCGGGTAGTGCTCGACTGCGGCGCGGGATATCGGCTCCCCGAGCCGACGAGGCGGGCGCACCTGCTTGTCAACCGGATAAGGGCTGAAGCGAGATGAAACTGACACTGATGGACATATACGACGCCCTCTTCGCCCATTACGGCCCTCAGCACTGGTGGCCGGGTGACACTCCTTTCGAGGTGATGGTCGGTGCGATACTGACGCAGAACACGAACTGGCAGAACGTGGAGAAGGCGATAGCGAACCTGAAGCGGGCGAAGAAACTCTCCGCGAGGGCGATACACGAGATGCCGGATACGGAGCTTGCGGAGCTTATCCGCCCGTCCGGTTACTTCAACATCAAGGCAAAACGTCTGAAGAGCTACATATCGTACTTCATGGAGTGCTACGGCGGGAGCGTCGCCCGGATGAAGAAGGCAGACTGCGCCGGACTGCGGGAGGAAATACTCGCGGTCAAAGGCGTCGGGCCGGAGACGGCCGACTCCATCCTGCTCTATGCGATCGGGTGCCCGGTCTTCGTCGTGGATGCCTACACCAAACGCATATTCTCGCGCCACGGGTTTTTTCCAGAGGCCGCCGATTACCACGAGGTGCAAAGGTACTTTGTTGAACGGCTGCCTGTTGACGCCAAACTCTACAACGAGTACCATGCGCTGATTGTCCGTCTCGCGAAGGACAGATGCCTCAAGCAGGCGGGTAAGTGCGAAATCTGCCTGCTGACCGGGGCCGGTGTAAAACCTGGAAGGGCACTCCGCAAGTAAAAAAGCCCCCGCCATGACCAACGACGGGGGCCTCGATAACATTCAGTTTAACTTACCCGCCTACCACCAGTTCGGTGTTATCTTCCCGCTATGGCACTTGACGCTTCCGCAAGTCACAAGCGAGCCCGGCGTTACCACGTTGACAGTGAAGTTGCCTCCGCAGTTTCCGCTGCCGCTGCCTGCGACGTTGACAACGCCGTTGTTGTGGTTGGCCTTGAGCGTCTTGTGGCACTGGCCGCACTTGTTAGTGTCGTTGACGACCGAAGAATAGGTGTCAAGGCACTTGTCGTAGTTGATGTTCGCCTTTAGATGCGTGCTGACGACCGGCGAGTCATACCTGACGGCATGGCCGTTCGGAGCTGTCCAGTCCCTCGCGCCGCCGCCCGGGTAGTAGTGGCATATCGAGCAGCCGTATGAGCATGGCCCAGTATCCCAGCCCGCCGGAGTCACCGGGACACCATGGCAGCCGATGCCCGAATTCGTGCAGGTCTTGCCGGAGGCACGGTTGTATGTCATCCCGGCCTTGGACACGACAGCGTTGTAGCCCTTAGGGAGCAGGCTCGACGCATGGGAGTTGTCCGACCTGGTCGGGTGGCAGCTTGTGCAGACAATTCCTGAGTTGAAGTGCGAACTGTGAGCCCCGCCCAGCTTGACGACCGCCGCATCGTTGGCGGGTTTGGTCGGGGAGACTGCATAGTAGTGGCAGGCGTCGCATGCAAGCGTCCCGCCCCAGGTCGCGGTCGCGGTGTTCTTGTGGCAATTGTTTGAGCAGGTCGAGCCGGAGCCGGTGCCGGTCCTGCTTATTATGTTGTTCGACACCGTCGCATTGGCCGCGACTACGTTCGTACCGTCAGAGGCGTGCGGGTACGCCTTCTTCGTCCCGTTGTCGGCCTTGGCTCCGCCGCCCCAGAGGTCGTTCCTCTCATCCGGGTGGCAGTTGGCGCAGCCAGCATTCGCCGCTGCGCTCATCAGGCCGTATGCGCCGGGTGTGGTGCAGTTTGAAAGCAGGTGTTTGTTATGTGCAAACGACAGGCCGGTCTTGTCCGTGAAGTCGTCATGGCAGCTCCGGCAGTTAAGGGAGATGCCGCCGACCACCGTCGCGGTGTAGTTGCCCCACTTCGCGGACTGGGCCCTGTTCTTGTGGCAGGACTTGGTGCAGTTCGGCGAAGTGTATTTGAGGCCGGTCGAGTTTATGAAGCCGACCATATTGCCGATAACTTCGAGGTTGTTGTTGTTGTGTGTTACTGTCGGGGTGGTGCCTGTCGTTACCGGGTGGCAGTACGCGCATTTGCCATAGCTGGCCACGGTTTTATTGTAGGTCGCCGAAGAGTAGTTCACGTGCGTGCCGTGCAGGCCGCGCGCATTGTTTCCGCAGTTGTCGGCATTGACAGGCGGCGCGCCGTGGCAGTCGCCGCAGTTGATCGAAGCCGCCATAGCAGGTCCGACGGCTGTCAGTGAGATGCATAACGCAAAGAACATTATGGATAGTAAAGCCCGGCACTCGATTACTCTCATAAGTCACCCCTGTTTTCAAGAATATATTTATAGACGCGTACCTGCCAAAATGCGGCAGGAAGAAATAAGCGGGATGGTGCGAAATGTAATGTGCGAAATGTACTACTTGAATGGAAATAACGTGCTAAATCATAAACTTATGCAATTATCATGCCCGAATGGGGTGTTTCTGACTAAGTTAACAAATACAATGACTTATGGTGTACTTGATGAGGGTTCCGGATGCGCATGTTTTAAGCAATGAGCGGTTGGACGCAGCCGGTATGAGCGTTTCCACTATAAAAAACGCATTGACCCGGAGGCACTAAATGTGTTAAATTTCAAAGCTTATAATAAAAACCCAAAAACAGGAGTTTTTAATATGCTCGACGAAAATATCATGGAAGGCCTTACATTCGACGACGTCCTGCTTTTGCCCGGCAAATCAAAGGTTTTGCCCAGGGACGCCGAGACGAGGACGCGCCTGACCCGCGAGATAGACATAAACATACCGATAGTCTCCGCGGCAATGGACACGGTGACCGAGGCGCGGCTTGCCATAGCGATAGCCCAGGAGGGCGGCCTGGGCATCATGCACAAGGCCATGTCCATAGAAAAACAGGCGCTCGAAGTGGACAAGGTGAAGCGCTCCGAGTCGGGCATGATAGTCGACCCGATAACCATCGGCCCCGACAACAAGATACACGAGGCCCTCGACATAATGAAGCGGTACAGGATATCGGGCGTGCCGGTTACCAAGAAGGGCAGGCTGGTCGGCATACTCACGAACCGCGACCTGCGCTTCGAGTCGAGGATGAACCTCAAGGTATCGGACGTCATGACGAAGAAGAACCTTGTGACCGCGCCCATCGGCACCACCCTCGAGGACTCTATAAAGCTCCTGCACGAGCACAGGATAGAGAAGCTCCTGGTGGTCGACGACGACTACAACCTGAAGGGCCTCATCACGATAAAGGACATAGAGAAAAAGATCAGGTACCCGTACGCGTGCAAGGACGGCCTCGGCCGGCTTAGGGTGGGCGCCGCGGTCGGAGTCGGCGCGGACGGCATGGAGCGGAGCAAGGCGCTCGTCAAGGCGGGCGTCGACATCATCGTCGTGGACACCGCGCACGGCCATTCGCAGGGCGTCATAGACACCGTCAAGAAGATAAAGAAAAAGCACCCGGAGGTGCAGATAATCGCCGGTAACATCGCGACAGGCGAGGCGGCAAAGGACTTGATCGAGGCCGGTGCGGACGGCGTAAAAGTAGGCATAGGGCCGGGCTCCATCTGCACGACGAGGATAGTCGCGGGCGCGGGTGTGCCGCAGGTGACCGCCGTGGCCGAATGCTCCAAGGTGGCAGACCGCTACAACGTGCCGGTCATCGCGGACGGCGGGATAAAGTTCTCGGGCGACATCACGAAGGCGATAGCCGCGGGCGCGAGCGCGGTGATGATAGGCGGCCTGTTCGCGGGTACCGAGGAGTCGCCCGGCGAGACGATAATCTTCCAGGGCCGGAGCTACAAGGTCTACCGCGGGATGGGCTCCATCGGCGCGATGGAGGCCGGGAGCAAGGACCGCTACTTCCAGGAGCACGAGACGCAGGCGAAGAAGCTCGTGCCGGAGGGCATCGAGGGGCGCGTGCCGTACAAGGGCACTCTCGCCGCGTACATATACCAGCTCGTCGGCGGCCTGAGGGCGGGCATGGGCTATACCGGCTGCGCCACCATCAACGACCTCAGGATGAAGTCCCACTTCATAAAGATTACTGGCGCGGGCCTCCGCGAGTCCCACGTCCACGACGTGGTGATCACGAAGGAAGCGCCGAACTACAGGATGGAGTAACAGTGGCCCTCGAACGCATACAAAAGATACTTTCCTCGGCCGGGATATGCTCGCGCCGCGAGGCAGAGAGCCTCATCATCGAGGGCAGGGTGAAGGTCAACGGCCATGTCGTTTCCGAGCTCGGCACAAAGGCGGACCCGGACGAAGACGTCATAAAGGTCGGCAACAAGGTGGTGCGGTCGGCCGCGCCGAAGGTGTACCTCCTGCTGAACAAGCCGCGCGGCTGCGTCACGACGGTCAGCGACCCGCAGGGACGGACGACAGTCATAGAGCTTCTCGGAAAGACCGGCAGGCGGGTCTATCCCGTAGGCCGTCTCGACTACGACACTGAAGGCCTTCTGCTTCTCACTAACGACGGCGAGTTCGCGAACGCGGTCATGCACCCGTCCCGCGAGGTGCCGAAGACATACCAGGTCAAGGTGAGCGGGGTGCTGACCGACAGCGACCTCCGAAGGCTTGCCGCCGGCATAAGGCTCAAGGAGGGCGTCACCGGCGCGGCTAAGGTACGCAAGATGAAGCTGACCGACGCGAACTCCTGGATAGAGATGACGATACACGAGGGCTGGTACAGGCAGGTGAGGAGGATGTGCGAGATGGTCGGGCACCCTGTGCTCAAGATAAAGAGGACGAAGGTCGGGCCGCTCGACCTGAAGGGCCTCCCGCTCGGTTCGTTCCGGGAGCTTGTCCCGTCCGAGGTCAGGGCCATGATGACGCTGGCAGGGAAGGAAACGCCCGAGAAGCCCCGGAGGACGGGGACGAAAGGGTAGCTGTTTCTTGTATTGACTGTCATTGCGAGGAGCGATAGCGACGCGGCAATCTCAGCCCTATTGCCGTCATTCCCGCGAAAGCGGGAATCCAGGAAGTAGATTAATTCCTGGGCCCCGTGTCAAGCACGGGGTGACAATATTCCAGTAGAACCGGGCCGGCACGATGGTCGGACCCTACAATTTGTAACGGAGCTGATTAATTGAAACTCAAGCGTACCAAGACATGCGGGGAGCTAAGGGCCTCCGATATAGGTAGCGAAGTAGTTCTCGCGGGCTGGGTGCAGACCAGGCGCGACCACGGCGGCATCATATTCATTGACCTCCGGGACCGTGAAGGCGTGACGCAGATTGCGTTCAGCGAGGACACGAGCAAGGACGCGCACCGCCTGGCAGAGAGCGTGAGGACGGAGTACGTGCTCGCGGTGCGCGGTAAGGTCTTCGCACGGCCCGAGGGCACGGTCAACCCGAACCTGGCGACCGGCGAGGTCGAGGTCTACATACAGGAACTCGAAATACTGAACACGTCTAAGACGCCTCCGTTCCCGATGGAGGACGACGCGGAAACCGCGGAGGCGCTCCGCCTCAAGTACCGCTATATGGACCTCCGCCGCCCGTCGCTCCAGAAGGTGCTGATGACCCGCCACAGGATGACCCGTACGGTGCGCTCGTTCCTCGACTCCAAGGGCTTCGTGGACGTTGAGACACCGATGTTGACCAAGAGCACGCCGGAGGGCGCACGCGACTACCTTGTCCCGTCACGCGTCAACATGGGCAAGTTCTACGCACTGCCTCAGTCGCCCCAGTTATTCAAGCAGATACTCATGGTCGCGGGCTTCGACCGCTACTACCAGATAACCAAGTGCTTCCGGGACGAAGACCTTCGGGCCGACCGTCAGCCGGAGTTTACACAGATAGATATAGAGATGTCCTTCATCGACGAGGAAGACATTATCTCCCTGATGGAGCCCATGCTCGCGGCCCTGTTTAAAGAGATAAAGGGCATAGACCTGCCGCTCCCGTTCCCGCGCATGTGTTACGACGAGGCGGTCGGCCGCTACGGTGTGGACAAGCCGGACACCCGCTTCGGGCTCGAACTCGTTGACCTCTCCGATACCGTGCGCGGCTGCGGCTTCCAGGTATTCAAGGGCGCGCTTGAGTCCGGCGGCATAGTCAAGGGCCTGAACGCGAAGGGCATGGCGACGCTTTCAAGGAAAGATCTGGACGAGCTTATAGAGCGCGCAAAGGTGTACGGCGCGAAAGGGCTCGCATGGATGAAGGTGACCGCGAACGGGCCCGAGTCCTCCATAACCAAGTTCTTCACCGCTGACGACCTGTCGAATATAGCGAAGGCGCTCTCGGCCGAGGTGGGCGACCTGCTGCTCTTCTCCGCGGACAAGCCGGGCATAGTAAACGAGACGCTCGGCCACCTGCGCCTTGAGCTTGCGGGACGCCTCAACCTCATAGACGATACGAAGTTCAACTTCCTGTGGGTGGTCAATTTTCCGCAGTTCGAGTGGAACGAGGACGAGAAGCGCTTCCAGGCGATGCACCACCCGTTCACCTCGCCGAAGATAGAAGACATGGACAAGCTCGAGACCGAGCCCGCGAAGGTCCATGCGCGCGCATTTGATATCGTGTTGAATGGCAGCGAGATAGGCGGCGGGAGCATTCGTATACACCGCTCCGACGTGCAGGCGAGGATGTTCAAGGCGCTCGGCATATCGGACGACGAGGCGAAGGACCGCTTCGGCTTCCTGCTCGAAGCGCTCGAGTACGGCGCGCCCCCGCACGGCGGCATCGCCTTCGGGCTCGACCGGCTCACGATGATACTTACCGGCGCTTCGTCAATAAGGGACGTGATAGCGTTCCCGAAGACGCAGAAGGCGACCTGCCTTATGACCGACGCGCCTTCGGACGTGGACAAGAAGCAGTTACGCGAGCTTCATATAAAGCTGGATGTGGTGAAGTAGGCGGTAGAAATAGCAGTAAAGAGGTAGCAGTATGTCTAAAAAACTCGCCCTAATTTTATCCCTCGGACTAATACTCTTAACATCGAACGCGCACGCCGACGAAATCACGCTCATGGCCGTGGGCGACGTGCTCCCGCACCCGTCCTGGCACCAGATAGAGCTCCCGGTGAGCAGGCTCCTCGCGGGCGTCAGCCCGACCTTCTACGAGGCCGACGTGGTCGTCGGCAACTTAGAGAGCCCGCTTACCGACAAGCCCGACCCGACCGAATCGAAGAACCCGGCCTCCATCACGGCCAAGAAAGACTTCGTATTCAAGGCGGAACGCGAAGAAGCGGCCCAGGCCCTGAAGGACGCGGGCTTCACCGTCCTGACGCTTGCCAACAACCACATGGTGGACTACAAGGAGGCGGGCGTGCAGGACACCGTGGCCAAGCTCGGCAAGGCCGGCATGGTCTTCGCGGGCGCGGGGGCGAATACCGCCGCTGCCTGCAAGCCTGCTACCGTCACGGCGAAGAGGCTGGAGATGGTATTTCTCTCCGCGTCCGACGTCGTGCCGAAGGGCTACGAGGCCCTGCCGGACAAGCCCGGCATCGCCTCGATGAAGGACGACAACGTGTTCCTCGATAGGGTGAAGAAGGCGCGGGCCGAGCACCCCGATGCGCTTCTTGTGCTCTGCCTGCACTGGGGCGTGGAGGCTACCACCGCGCCGACCGCGAGGCAGAAGGACCTCGCGCACAAGTTCATAGACGCGGGCGCTGACCTGATACTGGGCTCCCACCCGCACAGGCTCCAGGGCGTCGAGATGTACAACGGAAGGCCGATATTCTATTCGCTCGGGAACTTCCAGTTCGAGTCGAAGGAGCCGGGCGACGAGTCGGTAATAGCGAAGGTGGTCTACAAGGACGGCTCGCACGAGCCGGAGAAGGTCTCCATGAGCCCGGTAATCATTGAGCCGGGCGGGAGCCCGCGCGTCCTGAAGGCCACGGACCCTGAATACGCGCTGATACTCGGCAACATGGACAAGATGTGCCGGACGCTCGGCGTCTGCATGAAGGGCGAGGCCGCCACCGCCTTACAGAAGGCGGGAGGCGGCGCCCTCGACTACTCAGGCACCTGAACCCCGCCTGTTTCCACTATTAGAGTAAGAAATAAAAATGGCGTCACGCAATGCGTGACGCCATTTCAGTTTTAGGGCAAGTTTTAATTATCAGGGCAGTTGAACCTTATCAAATAAGATTCGCCGTATTAGTAGCCGCCCTGCCTCTGCGACCCCCTGAAGATGCCTGCCGCCGTGTCGACGGCTCCCGAAAGGGTCCAGTTACCGCCGACCTCCTCCGCGTTGGGTCCGAAGAATGCGCCGTTTACGTTGCCGTAATGCTGTTCGTCGTTTGTGTAGACCGACCCGTGTATGGAGTTCGTGCCGTTCCAGCTTGCGTCGACCGGGGCGTATGATATCCAGGTGCTGCCGTCCGAGCGTGTCAGGTTGTCGAACGAACCTGTAAGTCTCATGTTGGCGAAGTCCGCCGTCAGGTAGGTATTGCCGGTGAGGACGACCGGGTTCCCACCGTACTCGGTGAGCAGTCCGTGCACCTCGCCTGCATAATTGGCGTACCCGGTTGTCGGTATGCACACGTCAGGCGTAAGGCGTCCCGCGATCCACGGCGACTGGCACATGGCCGACGCATTAGTCCAGTCGTTGGTGTCCACGCTCCATACGCCCCAGGTGGTGTAGTCGTAGTAGTCGTCGTAGTAATCGGCTTCCACGGGCACGGACGCGATGTACGCGGGGGTGCCGTTAATCGTTTTCACCGCGCCGAATGCATTTGGCGAGATATAGGCGTTCGGGTCGCACGTATAGGTGGTTACGCCTACCGGGGCTCCTTCGCCGTACCAGGTGTTGATCGCACCCGCGAAAGTCCCGGTAGACGGGTAGAAGGTCATGGCCACGTCCAGGGGGTCGGTGTTATATGCCGTCCACAGCTCCCCGTTTTGCCTGCCGTAAACAAACCCGGACGCGAAGCCGTTCCAGGTCTCGCCTTCCGCAATGGACGTGTCCAGATAGGGGGCGTCCCTTAAGCCGAGCCACCCGACGTTTATCCCGGAGGAAACGGCTGGGTTTATGGACTCGTCGAAGGCATATATGTCCGATGTACCACCGAAAGCTACGGGCTCATCGGCGCCGAATAGCTGGAGGCTCTCGTCGCCCGTGGCGGAGCGCGGGGTATAGTCCCCGTACGTGTCGTAATAGCCCTCCCAGTACCGGCCGGTCTTTATGGTCAGGTTGCCGTTTATCTTGCTGGTCGTCCTGTCTACGGAGCCTATGAATATTGCCACGTCGTTATTGTATGGGTTGCAGTAGTAGTAGTCGTAGTTGGATATCCCGTATACCTTGCCGGTCTGCCAGTTCACCGAGGTGGGCGGCTCGAACGGCTTGATGGTGCCGTCGTAGGGCGAAGCGGCGAAAATAAGGTTGTCGTACAGGTATGTGCCGCTGGTGGGCAGGTTCGCCGGTGGGGTGCTGTATCCGAGGTAGCCTATTACGGACGCGTTATAAGGGTCGTCCAGATAATTCCAATAGCCGCCCCAGTCCCTCGTGTCCTCGGTAAGCCCGAAGAAGAAGAAGTCCTTGTTGGGTTCATGCTCTACCCACGAGGTGCCGGAATAATATGCCATGTCATGGCCGAATACGTCATTGCCTCCGGTTATGTCCCAGATGTAGCTGTACGGGTTGCCATACATATCCGTGGTAGGGGTCGCGCCCGAGGTGTCGACCCCGAAAAGCCCGGCTGGATAATTGGCGGCGTTCAGTGCGAAGTTGTAGTTTGTGCCTGCGTCCGGCGAGTTGGCCAGCACCGCGTCAGTCGCGCTGTTATGCCATATTTCCGGGCCACCCATGGTTATGACGGTGACCCCCCTGTATCCTGGCGCTGCCAGGTAACCGGTATCCGACGGTATGCGCGCCAGGTACCCGCCCGTCCAGGCAGGCGTGGCGGCTGCGGCTATTGTCGGGTCGGAATTAATATCCTGTAGAACAGTCGGGTCTACGACAGGCGTGTTGTCGGTGACCGGCTGGTCGTCTGCCGGAGGCGCGAAGCCCTCGTCGCCGGACGTATCCGCGTCGTCTAACCCGCCCTCGGCCTCGCCGCCGGAGCTCTGGTCTTCCTCACGCGCCTCGGTCTGCTCCATAAGCGGCGAGAGGAGGGTGTCCGGCACGATGAACGGAGGAGTAGGCGGCTGGCCCAGGTCGACGTATGAGCCGTGGTTGTCCGTGAGTATCTCCTCTCCCGTTATCGACGGGTCGGAGTTGCTGACGGAGGTTATGCTGCTTATGCCGACTACCAGCGTCCTTGACCCGCTCATCACCTGTACAAGGTTATGGGTGCCTCTCGCGCCCGCGACCGCGGTTGGCGTATGTACCTCGAAGTTGGAGCCGATGCCTGTGAAGAACTTCGAGATGAAGCTCCTGACCGCGCCCTTGACGAGCTGAAGAGACGACTTGCGGGTGTTGGTCCCTGGGGTGTACACAAACTCGGTTACGACCATCTCCGCGTCCGGGCCGAGTGTGACCACCGACTCGTCGTTCATTACCATTTTGACCTTAGACCGGCCTCCGGTGTTTATCCGGTCTTTTGCAAATACCGGTGAGTTGGCGGTAAGCCTTGCCGGAGTTGCCGACCCGGCATGCACCACGGTAGCGCTGCCCTTGACGACCGAGACCCTCCCTACGGGCTCGTCCGCGGCGTAAGCGGCGGCCGCACCCAGGATGAGCGCGAACACGGCCAGGATAATGGATACGAGTAACCTGCTTTTCATAAGTCCCTCCTTGTCAAACCGAATTCTTAAAGGCCCGAAGGCGTCAGAAACTCTTGCTAAGCTGTACCGTGACCTGGTGCCTGCGATAATCGAACAGGTCTATGTTCGAATCGTTACGCGTGAAGGTGTAGCCCGCGCCGAGCGAGAAACCGCTTTTGCCTATGCCCTTCGCAAGGTTCAAGTTCGTGACGTACTGCACGTCTTTCCTCGCATGCGGGAACGCGGCCTCTTTATCGTCATACCCGCTGAAGGATACCTGCTCCTGCACGAAAGCGGAGAAACCCGCGGGGAGAACGATATACGCCCCGAGGTTAATCGCATCAGCCGTGTTGTCGAGGAATGCCTGCCTTGTTTCTTCTTCGGAGTGCCTGTAGCCCGCCTGGACGAAGCCCCGGGTCTCTATGAAGTACTTGAGCCCGGAGTTGATCGACCATACCGTCCCGGTCCGGCCGGAGTTCCTGTAGAACTCCTGTATCTGGCCCGTCCACGTGACCGTGGCAAGCAGGTTCTGGGTGATGGAGTACTGTGCCTGAGGCGAGATGCCGTATGCGTAGCTGTAACGTTCCGACCCTATCATGATGTAGTTGAAAAGCAAGGGTATGGATGCTGTAAGGGTAGTGTCCTTGAATGATGGACCCGCCGAAAGCGAGAAAATGTCCGTGTCGAACATATCGAGATTGAAATAGCCCGCGTGGTTGTACTGGGCCTCGCCCTGGAGCGCGAACTTTCGCGAGAAAGGCTTGAGGTAGTTCAGGTCCAGGTTGGCGGTTATGCCGTGGTCGGCCTGCGCCCTGGATGACGGCGAAAGCACAAAGCTTGTCCCGAAAAGCTGGACCGTATCGGAGCCGGGTCCGACGTTCACGTTGCTGTCGAACAGGTAACCTACCGTAGCGCGCAAGCTCCAGTCTTTCTGCGCCGAGAGGGCGGCCAGGTACTTCTGTATGTTGTCGCCGACGACCTTGGGAGGCTTCGTGGCCATGACGGACTCAAGCTCCATCTTCGCAAGCTCCCTCTGCCGGTTGGATGCGTAGGCGCGCGCAAGCTCGAGCCGTACCCTCTGAAGGCTGGGGTCCCTGGCGAGGATGCCCTTGTAGTATACTATCGCGTCCTCGGGCCTGTCGAGCGCCATCGTCACCTGGCCCAAAAGGAAGTTGGTCTCGACGTCGTCCTTGTTCGCCTCGTAGTTCTTCATCAGCAGGTCGTAGGATTCCTGATACTCACCGTCTATCAGGAGGTCCTTGGCCTGTGCCCTGTAGTCGCCCGTTTCCGCCTGCGGGGCGGATTTTTCCGCACCCTCCTCCGCATATACAAAACACGCGGACATGGACACTGCCATGAAGACAATTACGGCTGCCGCAAGTCTTTTCATAATGCTCATCTGTCCTTTTCCCCTATTACTCTTGATAGTGCGTTAAAGAAGACGTACTTATTGCGGATGGCAACATTATGCTACATGGATAACAAGGTTGGATATGCAGCATGAAATACCTAAGTATCGGCTGAAAAGTTACTATATATGCATATCCTTGTCAAGTAAAATAGCATATATTGTGGGGAGGTGAGGGCGAGCGAGAAATGGATTGTCCGGCGGGCCGAACCTGCAAAAACACTAATGTGCCAGCATCCTACTGAAATACAAGGCGTTTTAGGGTTACAGGGGAGGTGTTTCCGGCTTAAATATACAGCCTGTAGTCCATGTCGGGGAAGGCGTTGTCTTTGCGTTCCAGTTCTTCGAGAAGCGGCGTGTCGACCCTGCCGTCATTTATCATCTCGTAGAGGGCGTTGAACCTGTTGACGTGGTTTTTTGTGCGCTTGACCGCGTATTCGACCATCGTGCCGGTCTTCATTATGAAGGCCCAGTCCGAACTCTGGGCCAGCATCAGTTCCCTGGCCGCCTGGTTGAGCGCGCGACGGGTCACGCCGTCCGCCCCGTCCTTCGCACGGGCCACCTCGGCCATCCTCTCGGCGGCCTTGTGCAGGTGGCGGTATACCCAGCCGTTCGAGCTCTCGAGCCAGACCTCGGAGTAGCCCTTGTAGCCCCAGGACGACATCGAGGGGGTCGAGCGCTGGTTCACGGGGTTCTGCTCCAGAAATTCCGACGGGGTTATCATCCCGATGGTCTTCTGGTCGAAGTGGAGCTTCCTTATCAGGAAGTCGAGCCATTCCGGGCCCTCGAACCACCAGTGCCCGAACAGCTCCGCGTCGTACGGGGAAACGATTATCGGCTTCCTGCCCATCAGGCCTTCAAGATATTCCGCCTGCTTCTCGCGGTTGAACATGAAGTTGCCCGCATGGTCGGCTGCTTTTCTCAGCGCGGCCTCGCGGTCGTAAAGTTCCTTGTGGTCGTTCGGCCCGGTTATCCTGTGGTACTTTATCCCGACGTTAGTCCTTATCCCGTCCCCGTGCAGGTACGGCCTGATGTAGTCGTATTCGAGGTCGAAGCCGACGTCGCGGTAGAAGTCACGGTAGCTGAAGTCCCCGGGGTAGCCCTCCTGCGCGCTCCAGACCTGCTTGGACGATTCGAGGTCGCGTCCGAATGCCGCGACCCCGCTGTTGCAGTATATCGGCGCGAATACGCCGTACTTTGGGCGGGGCTCCGCGTAAAGTACCCCATGGCTGTCGGTGAAGAAGTACCTGATCCCGTTTTCCTTCAGTATCTCGTCGAGGCCGGTATAGTAGCCGCATTCCGGGAGCCATATCCCCCTCGGTGGCCGGCCCAGGTGTCTTTCGTAGTCGGAGACGGCGGCCCTTATCTGGGCGCGCACGGCGTTCGGGTACAGCTCCATCAGGGGTAGGAACCCGTGCGTCGCCGCGCAGGTGATTATCTCGAGGTTCCCCAGGTCCTGGAACTTCCTGAACGCGGACACGAGGTTCTTGTCGTACCGGTTTGCGAATACGAACCTGGCGTTGTTGAACCGCTCCCGGTACATCCTGGCAAGCGCGTTGTGCTCGGGCTGCCAGCGGGTGCGCTCGACCTCGCGCTCCGAAAGCTCGATAAGCTTCCCGATATGCCTCAGGTAGCGGTCCTGGAGGAGCGGGTCCGTCAGCATGGTGATGAGCGTCGGGGTGAGGCTCATGGTGATACAGAAGTCCACCCCGTCGTTCACAAGCCCGTCGAAGACGTTGATCAGCGGAATGTATGTCTCGGTTATGGCCTCGTAGAGCCAGTCCTCTTCGAGAAAGTCCTCGTGCTCCGGGTGCCTGACGAACGGCAGGTGGGCGTGAAGGACGATTGCAAGGTAGCCTTTTTCTTCCAAGACGTACTCCTTAGAAATATAAATTAGCCCCCACCCCTGCCCCTCCCCCGCAGGTGGGGAGGGATTAAGGGTGAGGGTGAAAACCGATGTTTTAACTCAATAGCTGGTATTGCGTCTAATCTCCGGCGTAATCCACCCGGTATCCACGCCGTCCGACGAGGTGAACGAGACCGGTATGGCCTGCTCCCCGTCCGGCAGGGCGAAGCGGGCCGTGAACGTCCCGTCCGGCCTGAGGTTGACCTGCGAACCCTGGAGCGTGACCTTCGCGTCCGGCTCGGTCGCCCCGTATACGATAAGCTCCGCGTTAAGGGTGTACCAGAAGCTCCTCTGGCGTTTCTTGATGGGAGACATAAGCGCGAGGCTGCCCATGCCCGGCGATGCGATGCCGAACGGTATCCTCTGCGCGGAAGCCAGCCGCACGTCCGCGGACGACATGCCCATGCCGTAACCGCCTGAAAGTGCAAAGATGCGCTCGAAGCCGCCCTCGGGCATTACCCACTCCTCGTCCAGCACGTCCGACACGCCGTCCCTCGGCGTGGTTATCGCGTTTGACCGGGCGAGCGTGACGAAACGCCCGTCGTGCGTCTTAAGACCAAGGTCCGCGACGAACGAGCGGCCGGGCCTTGCAACGTCCAGGAACCAGTCTCCGACGCGCTCATATATCCCGGTGTCGAAATGCCTGTGTGCGTTCCTGCCGTCGAAGCTGATACCGGTTATGTCGTAGACCCTCAGGGCAAGGTAGGAACTCTGCCCTGCCTCGCCGAGTCCGGCGCGCCCGGAGTCGAGCTTTTTCTGCGTGACCTCCCAGAAGGCGTATGCCCAGTACGGGTCGCGGACCATCAGCGTAATCATGTTGTCGCCGTATCCATGGGGCAGTTCGCTGGGGAGCTTACACCCAGCCTGCGGCGCGGGGCCTGTATAATATTTGCTCTCCTCCATTGCCTGCTGCATACCCGATTCGACCGCATCCTGCACTCCGGAGGCAGGCTGCTCCGCGGGGGGACGCGGGCCTTCGGCAGCCTGGTGGACATGGCCTTTCGCGGTAGCGGCCGCAATGGCTTCAACAACGTCTGATTTCTTCATACGCTTCTTTACCGGGACGCCACGCCGGCCGGCAAGCGCAAGAAGCTCTGCCGCCTTCATCCTGTCAAGCTCGTCCTTGTTCATATCATGCCTCCCCAAATCCTGCACACGCCCCTGAGCGGGACGGTTTCAGACGTTGGTATTTGGTCAGTGAGAAAACCCTACTAATATAACAAAGATGTCAGAGTGTGTCAAAATGCCGGGGGCGGTCAAGCGGATTGACAAAGTGCGCGTCATGTGGTTACATTTTGGGTAGAGAGCACTACGAAAGGGGGAACATTACATTGCATGAGCTTCTGATATTCGACCTGGACGGGACACTTGTTGATTCGAAGGAGGACATAGCGCTTGCGGTCAACCTCACCCTGGACGACCTCGGGGTGGAGAGGCGGGCCCCGGACCTGATATACACCTATATCGGCGGCGGCGTGCACAACCTGATACGGAGGTCGCTGACCGACGAGCACGCGGGCCTGCTGGACCGGGGCGTGGACACATTCTGGGCCAACTACAAGGAGCATGTGCTCGACAAGACCAGGCCCTATGAAGGCGTATACGGCATGCTCGAGAAGTTCTCGGGCCGGAAGATGGCGGTGGTGACGAACAAGCCCTACGCCCATACCGTCATGATACTCAGGGGGCTCGACATAGAGCGTTATTTTATCAGCGTGCAGGGCTGGAAGATGGGCCTGCCGGTGAAGCCGGACCCGTCTTTGGTGAGGATGGCGCTCGACGAGACCGGGGTCTCTTCCGCGGGCTCCGTGATGATAGGCGACGGGGTCAGCGACATACTCGCCGCACGCGGGGCGGGCGTCGGCACTTGTGCGGTGGGTTACGGTTACGGGGACCGGGAGAAGCTCCTTGATGCCGGGCCGGATTACTTTGCCGAGGAGATAGCCGATATCGTCAGACTGTTCGGGTGAGCTTTGCATTGTGCCATTAAAAGGAGGGGAATAATGAAAAGGCTATGGTTGCTCTGTTTTGCCGCCGCGCTCCTGTTTACAGGCTGTCACCACTACGCCTCGAAGCAGGTGCCTCTGAACGACCCCAAGGACCAGCCGTACTGCCAGAAGTCGGGCGACATGGCGGTAGGCGTTGACCCCTACATGGTCAAGGACAAGACAATACTGGTATTCGGCGCCGACCTCCGAAGGCACAAGGTGCTCGCGTTGAACGTCTCGATGCTCGCTGACCCGGGCGCGAAGTATACCGTCAAGAAGTCCGACATCACAGCGACGGACGAGTTCGGGAACAAATACGCCCCGATGGAGGCGGCCGGGGAGAAGTCCGAGAGGTTCGGGTGCGAGGAGCACAAGGACAAGGAGATGGCAGGGCATTGCTACACGGAGATGCCTGACGTCGTCAACGTCTCCGACAAGCTCGAGCAGCACTTCCTGTTCTTCGACATGAAGCCGAACCACGCCAACGCAAGGAGGTTCGCGATTGACATACCGGCCACCTCTGCGTCGGGTGAGAAGAAGGATTTCAACATCACGGTAGACCCGATGCTGGGCCAGAGGAACGCTATGGAGCGCTGGGACTCGTATGACAGCAGGGGCATCTCGGGTTGCTGCGGGACGATGGCCTCCGCGAAGCCCATGGCCGCAGCCGCGGCAAACGCCCAACCGCCTGCGTCCTCGGACGAGGCGATGAGGGCAGAGGAGGCCGCGAAACGCGCAGAGGAAGCAGCGAAACGCGCGGAGGAGGCTGCGAAGAAGGGCGAGAGGACGTTCGAGAAGTCGCAGATGAAATAACGTCGTTGCCGGTTTTAGATTCGAGGGAGCCCGCAATCGGGCTCCCTTTTTGTTTTACATCCACATGAAGGCCCTTCGCCAGTTCTCCATTTCCTCGTTCCAGTCCGATGCATCCCTTAGCACCGTTTCATCGTATGTGCGTACCTGCATGCCCTGGCCGCCGGTCGCAAACGTGACCGCGCCGTCGATGTCTGTCCGTAGCACCGCCGCGCCTGCCTGTCCGAGGGCGGCTACGGTATCCTCCGACGGGAGGCGGAATATGTTGCCGCGTCCGACCGATATTACCGCATATTTCGGGCCTACCGCATCGAAGAATACCCGGTCGCACGAATACCGGCTCCCGTGGTGCGGGACCTTCAGTACCGTGGACTTGAGCGGAAGGGGAGGGGAGGCCGCGAGCAGGGCGTCTTCCTCGTACCGGCCTATGTCGCCCGTGAACAGAAAAGACTCGCCTCCGTATTTTATCCTCAGTACGAGCGAGCTTCCGTTCTCCGCGTCCGTCCGGTCCCTGTTTCCTCCCGTATCTCCGGACGCAGTATGCAGGACCTGTACCACAGCGCCGCCTATCGCCGTCTCTCCGGTATCGTAAATGACATAGCAGGGTATTTTCTTATCGCCTGTCAGCGTGCGGAAGTTCCTGAACGTCTCGCTTCCGGTCACCTGTCCGCCCTCCCATACCTGTCCCACGCCGAAGTTTCGGACGATGTATAATAGCCCGCGCATGTGGTCGGGATGCGGGTGCGTGACCACGACGATGTCGAGCCTCCTTATCCCGTGGTTCCAGAGGTAAGGCGCGACTGCGGCCCGGCCGGGGTCTACCCCCCTTACGCTGCCGCCTCCGTCTATCAACATCCTCTGGCCTTCGGGGAACTCTACAAAAGCGGAGTCGCCCTGTCCCACGTCGAAAAATGTCACCTTAAGTTCATTCGCATGATGATGAGGCAGGCAGTCCACCCCGGTGAATGCGGCCGTGCATGCAAGGACGGCCGCGCCCTTCCTGAGCTTCCCTGTCCGCCACAGGAACGCCGCGCACAGTGACGCGTAGAACAGCACCATGAGCGCGACGCCAGGCGCGGATGGGTGCAGGTTGGCCGAGGGGAAGGTGGAGAAAAACCTTACCATCCCATAGAACATATTCAGTATGAAAGTGTTGAGGCCGGCAAAAGGCAGCTCGCCTCCGGGCGATACCGCGTGTATCGCGCATGACAGCAGCCCGGCAGGGACCGCGACGAACCCCGCGAATGGCACGACCACGAGGTTTGCCGGAAGCGCAACCCATGAGAACGAGTTGAACTGCCGGGCGACAAGCGGCGCGGTCCCGATGATTACGAAGGCGGAAGGTATGACTGCCAGCTCGGCCTTTTTAACGAGCCTCCGCCTGAACGTATCGGGTGCGTCCTGCTCTTTGTGCGCCCGCAGGAAAAAGGCCGAAAGCGACAGGAACAGCACCGCACAGTACGAAAGCTGGAACGAGATGTCGAAGACCGCGGACGGGTCGTAGAGGACCGCCGTCAGGGCCGCGGCGGACAGTGCGTTGACCAGCCCCGCTTCGCGGTCGAGCAGGATTCCGGCCAGGAAGATGGTTATCATCAGGACGGAGCGCACGGTGGCGACCTCCGACCCGGCGAGCAGGCCGTACAGCATGCATGCGGGTATGACCACCGCAGCCGCTAATTTTCTCTGGTCGAGCCGGAGACTCAGCCTCAGGGCCCAGGGGCCGGGCAGGAGGAAGAACGACCACTTGACGAGAAAGAACAGAAGCCCCGCGAGCAAAGCCACGTGCGAGCCGGACACGGAGAGGATGTGCGTTGTGCCCGAAGCGGAGAACGCGTCCCTCATCCCTTCAGTTACCCCGCCCTGGTCTCCCAGCACGATGGCCCGGAAGATGGATGACGCTTGCGCTGGCATCGAGGTTTTAGAGAGCCCGATGACCTCCTGCCTGAACGAGTACAGGACCTTCATGAACGGCCCCGCCCGGTTGCCCGTCCAGGTCAGCTCTTCCGGCCTCGCATATGCCACGGCGTCCACGCCGTTTAACCTTGCGTAACTGCCCCAGTCGAATACGCCGGGGTCCCTGAACCCTTTAGGCAGGTTTAACTGAAGCCCCCCTTGCAGGACGTCTGCGTATGCTATCCCGAGCCCGGTGCCTTTCACGGTGAGGCGCACTGTCCCGCGCCGTCCCGTCCGGCCGGGCGTGTCCGGCGAGAAGTGAACGAGCGTGAATCCGTCTCGCTCCTCGGGCGGCCGCATAACTTCGCCTGTAAGCAAAACCGGGCCTTTGCCAACCAGGTCTTCGAGCGGAGACGGGGCGCCGGGCCCGTACAGGAAGAACGCGGCGAAACCGGCTGCATAAAATGCCGCGGCCGCAAGCCTCTGCCTGGTGGAAAGACGGGCAAAGAGGAGTACGGCGGCAAGAACGCCTAAAGAGACAAACAAGGTAGTATACGGGAAGAAAGAGAAACACCGCGCCGCGACCACGCCCGCTATAAGCGAGACGGAGGACGGCAGGAGTGGGGCGGAGGAAATTCGCGTACCCGTTTTGAGTGCGTCGCGTTCGAAAGGCTCAGAGGATGCCATTTGGTATTAAATCCCTCCACGGACACGCGACACGCTCCACAGGGTTTTACTTGAGCGGTACCTCCCTGAGCGCCATCGCGAGCTGGGCCGCGCTCTTAAGCCTCCTGGACCTGTCCTTCTGGAGGCATGCGAGGACTATCATATCGAGCTTCTCGGGCAGTTCCGGCCTCAACTGCCTGGGCGGCTTGGGCAGAGTGTTGACCTGGTGGTACGCCGCGTCGCCTTCGGCGAACGGGTGCACGCCGGTCAGCATCTCGTAGAATATGAGGCCGAGCGCGTATATGTCGGTCGTGTGGTCGAGCGGCTCGCCTTTTAACTGTTCGGGGGACATGTACATTATCGTCCCGCTTACTGCGCCCGCGTCGGTAAGTGTCTCCTCACCCACGACCTTGGCAAGGCCAAAGTCGAGTATCTTGACGGCATTCTGCTTGTTTATCATTATATTAGATGGCTTGATGTCCCGGTGTATCAGGCCCTTCTTGTGTGCGAAGTCGAGGCCCTGGCAGCACTGGTAAATTATCTTAAGCACGTTCACGAGCGGGAGCCTCGGGTTGCTCGTCATCAGCTTCTTGAGGGTCACGCCCTCGACGTATTCCATCGTGATGAAGCTCCTGCCGCCCGCCTGCTGGAAGTCGTATAGCGTGACAATGTTCGGGTGCGTCAGCTGGCTGACCGAGCGAGCCTCGGCCGCGAAGCGCTTTAGCATCTGCGGGTTCTCGCTGAAGCTCTTGGGGAGGAGCTTGAGGGCGACCACGCGGTTTAAGTTGTTGTCTTTGGCCATGTATACCACGCCCATCCCGCCGCGGCCTATCTCTTTTCCTATAGAGTAGCGCTTCGCGGCGTCTGACTGCTGGCCCTGGGCGGGGGCCGCGTTGGCCGCGCTTGCCGCGCTTGCGGGTCCGGGCGCGTCCGGGACGGCCCTCGACTGCGTATTCTGGCGCGCCTCGCATGCCTTTTTCCTGTCGCCCGTGTCCTTGAACTGGAAGTCCACCAGCAGTATCTTCTGGTAGATGTTCGCGGCGTCGTCGAACCTGCCGCTTGCCTCGTAAACCGTGCCGAGCCCGTAGTAGAGGTTCAGGTTCCCCTGGTCCGGCGGGGCCTGACCTATGGCTTTTTCGTAGTTTTCGGCCGCGAACTTAAGGTTGCCCTGGTCCTTGAATATCTCCGCAAGCCGTATCACCGCGGGGTGGTAGCGCGGGTCCTGGGAGTCTACCCTCTGAAGCGCGGCCATCTCCTTGTCGGGCAGGGCTTGCTTCCTGTAGAGTTCAGCGGCCAGGAAGAAGTCGCCAGACTGCTCTACAAGCGGGGATGCCTTCTCGAGCTCGCCCAACTGTATGAAGACCTGGGCCGCGTTCTGGGTGTCGCCCGCCTTTACGTAAGCCTCGGCGGCCTTGGCCTTCTCCCCGCCCGTCACGTACATCTCGGCCGCAAGGCCGTATTCAGTGGACAGCATGTACGATTCGCCGGCCATGGCGTAGTCGCCGCACTGCTCGAAGAGTTCCGCCGCGTGCGAGTGGAAGCCTGCGTCCATGTACATCCTGGCGGCCATGGAGTCGTTGCCCTCCTGACGGTACTTCTCCGCCATGACCTCGCATGAACGGCGCGTGTCGCCTTCCTTCTTGTATATCTCGGACGCCCTCTCGTACTCCTTGGCGAGTATGAAGTAGTCGGCGGCCTTGACCACGTTCTTGCCCTTGAGGGCTGCCTCGCCCGCCTGTACCATCTCCGTGCACCGGGCGTAGACCTCCGCGGCTTTTATGAAGTCGCCGGTCTGCTCGAAGAAAGCCGCGGCCTTGAGCGACATCGCCTTGAGCTTTGCGGCGACGTCGGGAGAGGGTATCTGCTGCGAAGCAGTAGCCTCGACGTAACCCTTCTCGTAGCACTCGGCGGACTTCTTCAGGTCGCCGGCCTTTTCGTAGCATTCGGCGGCGGAGACCAAGCTCCCGCTTTCCGCGTAGAACTCGGCGGCTTTCCTGTAGTTCGCGGCCTTCTCGTATGCCTCGGCCGCCATGAGCTTCTTGCCCATCTGCGTAAATATGGCCGCGGCGCCCGCGAAGTCGCCCTTTTTCTTGAGTACATCGGCAAGCCGGGCGTTGTCGCCTGCCTTGGTGTACAGCTCGGCGGCCTTGTCGAACTGGCCGGCCTTCTCGTATATCTTGCCCGCCCTGACCCACTCCTCGCCCTTCTCGAGGGCCTTGGTGGCGTTATGCACGTCGTTCAGCGTCAGGAACAGGTCGGCCGCCTGGACGTATTCCTTTTGCCTGACGAGCCTCTTGGCCTGCTTGAAAAGCTTCTTGTTCTCTATGATGTCGCCGAGCTTGCTGTTCATCACCGCGCTCGTGGTCTTCTGCTTCATGGAGAAGAATACGGTCAGTGCAATATAGGGGACGACGATAACTATGGCGACCACTATGACGCCGTACACTATCAGCGGCGTCTTGGTCAGGACGTTGTTTACGGACGGGACTTCGTAGAACTTGTTAATGAGCCAGCCCTTTACGTAGTCGGCGACAAAAAGGAAGTAGTCGATGAACTTGCCTGCCAGGGAACCGAAGTCGATTGAGGAAGGTATTAAGTTATCCATTTTTATGTGTTCCGATTGCTTTTTCTACGGCGGCGGCCAGCCCGTGCACGAGTTTTTCGACAAGCGGCTGGTCGGTCCCTTCCGCCATTATCCTGAGTTTCGGCTCAGTCCCGGAGTATCTTATCAGCAGTCGGCCAGTCCCGTCAAGCCTTGCCTGCGCATGGGCGACGTTTTTGGCTATTTCCGGGAACTCCATTATGTCCTTCTTCTGCCTGACGCGCACGTTCACGAGCACCTGCGGGTAGGTGGTCATGACCTTCCCGAGCAGGGAGAGCTTCTTGCCGGTGCGCTTCATTATGGACAGCACCTGGAGCGCGGTTATTATGCCGTCGCCCGTGGTGTTGTAGTCCATGAACACCACGTGTCCCGACTGCTCACCGCCCAGGTTGTAGCCCTCGGCCAGCATCTTCTCGACGACGTACCTGTCGCCGACCGCGGTCCTCAAGAGCTTTATGCCAGCTTTCTTCATTGCAATCTCGAGCCCTATGTTGCTCATCACGGTGGCCACGAGCGTGTTTTTGGTGAGCTGCTTCCTCTTCTTCATGTCGATGGCGCACAGGGCCATCACCTTGTCGCCGTTGAACTCGCGGCCCTTCTCATCGCAGAATATCACCCGGTCGGCGTCCCCGTCGTGGGCAATGCCAACGTCAGCGCCCTGCTCGATAACGGCCCTCTGGATGACCTCCTGGTGCAGTGAGCCGCACCCGGCGTTTATGTTCACCCCGTTCGGCTTGTCGTTCATCACGAACACGTCCGCACCGAGTTCCTTAAGGACCAGGGGCGTAACCTTGTAAGACGCGCCGTTCGCGCAGTCCACTACAACTTTCAGGCCTTCGAGCGTCATGCCTTTCGGGAAGGAGCCCTTCGCTGACTCGATGTACCGGCCGACCGCGTCGTCTATCCGAAACGCCTTGCCGACCTCCGTGGCAGTCGGACGGATATGGTCTATCTCGCCGGACGATATCAGCTTTTCTATTGTCCCCTCGACCTCGTCCGGGAGCTTCAGTCCGTCCCTCGAGAAGAACTTGATGCCGTTGTCCTCGAAGGGGTTGTGCGAGGCGGATATGACCACGCCCGCGTCCGCCCTGAGGCTCCTGGTTATGAATGCGATGCCCGGCGTCGGGAGCGGGCCTACCAGTAGCACGTCCACTCCCATGGAGCAGATGCCCGAGGTCAGCGCGGACTCTAACATATAGCCCGACAGGCGGGTGTCCTTGCCTATGACTATCCTGTGGCGCGCACCGCTCTTCTTGAAGACGTGCGCGGCGGCCCTGCCGAGCTTCATCGCCATCTCTGTCGTAATGGGGTGGACGTTGGCGGTCCCGCGCACCCCGTCAGTTCCAAAAAGCTTGCGCATCGTCATCTGCCTCCGGGCCTTTTAGTGAGAGAGACGTCTACCGTGGCGCTGTCCTGTTCGAATACGACGCCCTTCAAGGCCGGTATGTCGAGCTGTACGTCTTTTTCGGTGTCGCCGGTCGTCCCGGTTATGTCGACGGGCCTGGTCTGGACGTTGTCTATCCGGGAGAGCAGGCTCTTGGGCCCCCTGACCTGTACATGGTCCGGCGTGACGTCGACCTTCTCCAGACGGTAGCCCTTGTCCGGCTTGCCCGATATGACGGGCGTCACCGGTACGGTCTTCGAAGTTACTGTCTCTATTTTTACGTCTATCTCGGAAGGCTTCACGCTTGTCACGGTGATGTTGCTCGGCACTGCGATGTTGGACGGCGCGAGGTAGTAGGTGGCTCCGCCTTCCTTCGCGTCGGCCAGGTTCAGCGACGCGCTGATGTCCCTCGGCGACAGGCCCTTGAGTATACCCTCCTGGCCCAGGACGCGCACGTCCACGTAGCCGGGCAGGTCTCCGACCACGGCCATGTCCTGCGGCAGGTCCTTCAGCATCAGCGGGACGACGAAGTTGACCTCGGACTTGCCCTTTGCGACGACGTGGTACCAGAGCGCCACCGCGAATATGAGCGAGAAGACCTTGATGATGAAGTTGTCGAATATCAGAGCCTTTAACCTGTTCAAATCTGCGGCCTCTCTTTAACCGTTGGCGGGCACGGGAACCGGCTGTTTCTTTTGCGCGACGAATATCCGCGTCAGCATGCGCCTCAGCGAGACCGCGTCCAGGTCGCGTGTCAGGTTGCCTCCCAGAACGACGGATATGGTGCCGGTCTCCTCCGAGACGACTATCACCGCCGCGTCCGTCTCCTCCGAGAGCCCGATGGCCGCCCGGTGGCGCGTCCCCAGCGCCTTGTTCACCTGGGGGCTCACGGTCAGCGGCAGGAAGCAACCGGCGGCGGATATGCGGCCCCTCTGGACTATCACCGCCCCGTCGTGGAGCGGGGAGGTCGGGTGGAAAATGCTCAGCAGAAGTTCCCTCGTCACCCTTGCGTCAAGCTCGGTGCCCATCTCGACGATGTTCTTTAAGTCCGTCTCGCGTTCGAGCACGATGAGCGCGCCCACCCTGCGGTTGGCGAGCGACACCGACGACTTGACTATCTCGTCAAGGAACTTGGATGACTCGACGGGCGAAAGGGAGTAGAAGAGGGGGTTCTCGCCCATCTGCGCGAGCGCGCGCCTTAGCTCCGGCTGGAAGAGCACGAGTATGACGATGACCACCTGTGCCATGAAGCTCTGTATGAGCCAGTTGATGGTGTAGAGCTCGGCCCAGCGAGAGAAGACGAGGGCCAGGAGCAGGACGCCGAGCCCGACCAGCATCTGCACGGCCTTCGTGCCCTTGATAAGCAGGAATGTGCGGTATAGGATGAACGCGACGAGGATGATGTCGAGCACGTCCCATACCCGTATATCTTTCAGGATTTCAAGCATCGCGCCCCGTATTGCGGATTAGGGGTATCTTGGCCTCCGGTGCGGTAATCACGGAGGCTCATTATTCGCCGGTACGTTTCGGTCTATCCTTCAAATGAGCTGACGCCCATTTTCAGGAAGTCCGAAATCTTCCGTGCTCAGGTTGAGCCGTCCTGAATTACCGCGCTGGACGCATGTTATCGCTTGCCAATATCGCGTCGGCAACGAGCGCGGCGCGCTTTGTCGCCTTCACGTCGTGTACCCTTAGAATGTTCGCCCCGCGGGCTATACCCATCACTGCCGCGGCAATGCTGCCCTCGAGCCTGTCGTCCGGGCCGGCGGCCCCGGTGAGCCTGCCTATGAACGCCTTCCTCGATACTCCGAGCAAGAGCGGATATCCTAAGGCCGTGAACTCGTCCAGGCGGTTGATGAGCGCCGTGTTGTGCTCGACGGTCTTCCCGAATCCTATTCCCACGTCGAGCAGTATCTTGTCATGCGCCACCCCGGCCTTGGCCGCCTTCTCCGCCGCGGCCAGCAGGTACGCCTTGACCTCGCCCACCAGGTCGCCGTAATGCGGGTTGTCCTGCATGCCCTCCGGCGTACCCTTGATGTGCATGAGCACGAGGGCCGCGCCCGACCCCGCCACTACCCCGGCCATATCCGGGTCGAAGGCGAGCCCGCTTATGTCGTTTACCATGTCCGCCCCGGCCTCGATTGCGGCCCACGCGGTCACGGCTTTGTAAGTGTCTATGGAGATGGGCACCCGCGAGGACTTCCTGATGCCCTCGATTACCGGTACAACCCTTTTAATCTCATCCGCGGCGGAGAGCCGCCCCGACCCGGGCCTCGTGGACTCGCCGCCGACGTCGATGATGTCGGCCCCGTCTCCGGCCATCATGAGCGCGGCCTCGACCGCCTTCTGGACGTCTATCTCGTAGCCGCCTCCAGTGAAGCGCCCCCCGTCCGAAAACGAGTCCGGGGTGACGTTCAGTATGCCTATGATGTGGGTCCTGGAGGACAGGTCCAGGACGGCTCCGCCTATGGGCAGGAGGTATCGGCCTGTGCGCTCCAAGACGGTTACGCGGACGCCGCGGTATTCTCTGCGGCGGGCAGGACTACGCCTGCGCCGACCAGGACCGCGTCCACTTCCTTGCCGTCGAGAGTCTCTTTTTCGAGCAGGGTCTCGGCGAGGGCCTTGAGGCCGCCGATGTTCCCGGATATGATGCCCTTTGCTTTCTCGTAGGCGTTCAGGACGAGCTTTCTGACCTCGTCGTCTATCTCGATGGCGGTGTGCTCGCTATAGTCCCTGTGCTGGGCTATCTCCCGGCCGAGAAATATCTGCTCCTCCTTCTTGCCGAAGGTGAGCGGCCCGAGCTTTTCGCTCATCCCCCACTCGCAGACCATCCTGCGCGCAAGGTCCGTCGCGCGTTCGATGTCGTTGCCGGCGCCCGTCGTCATATGGTGGAGCGCCAGCTCTTCGGCCACCCTGCCACCAAGCAGGACGGCGAGCGTGGTGAGCAGGTTCTCGCGGTCGTATGTGTACCGCTCGTCCACCGGGAGCTGCTGGGTAAGCCCGAGCGCGCGTCCGCGCGGAATTATTGTAACCTTGTGTATCGGGTCGGTGCCGGCCTGGAGTTTTGCCACCATGGTATGTCCGGCCTCGTGGTAGGCCGTGTTCTTCTTCTCGTCGTCCGTGAGGACGAGGCTCCTCCTCTCGAGGCCCATCATCACCTTGTCCTTGGCTACCTCGAAGTCGTCCATCTCGACCTTTTCCTTGTTCCTCCGCGCGGCGAGAAGCGCCGCCTCGTTCACGAGGTTGGCCAAGTCCGCCCCGGCGAAGCCCGGCGTCCCGCGCGCGAGTACTTCGAGGTTCACGTCGTCGGACAGGGGCACCTTCTTGGTGTGCACCTGGAGTATCCCCACCCGGCCTTTGATGTCCGGCCTCGGGACTACTACCTGACGGTCGAAGCGGCCCGGCCGTAAAAGAGCCGGGTCGAGCACATCCGGCCGGTTGGTCGCGGAGATTAGTATGACGCCCTCGTTAGACTCGAAGCCGTCCATCTCGACCAGCAACTGGTTCAGCGTCTGCTCGCGCTCGTCGTGACCGCCGCCCAGGCCCGCGCCCCTGTGGCGTCCGACCGCGTCAAGCTCGTCTATGAAGATTATGCAGGGGGCGTTTTTCTTGCCCTGCTCAAAGAGGTCCCTGACGCGTGACGCGCCGACCCCGACGAACATCTCGACGAAGTCCGAGCCGGAAATCGAGAAGAACGGGACGTCGGCCTCGCCCGCTATGGCCTTGGCCAGAAGCGTCTTGCCGGTGCCCGGAGGCCCGACCAGCAGTACTCCCTTGGGGATGCGGCCGCCGAGTTTCTGGAACTTCTGCGGGTCCTTCAGGTAGTCGATTATCTCGTGCAGTTCCTCCTTCGGCTCCTCGATGCCGGCCACGTCCGCGAAGGTCACCTTCTTGGTGCTCTCGGTCAGGAGCTTCGCCCGGCTCTTGCCGAAGGACAAGGCCTTGTTGCCTCCGGACTGCATCTGCCGCATGATGAATATCCAGAAGAATATCATAAGTATTATCGGGGCCCAGAAGAACAGGAGCTGCGAGTACCAGGGGTTTGCATCGACCTTCTGTGCGGTTATCTTGACGCCCTTGTCCTTGAGCGACTTTATGACGTCCGGGTCCTTCGGCGCGAAAGTTTTGAAGTTCTCGCCGTTTTTAAGCTTGCCCGTGATGTCTATCCCCTGCTCGTCCTCTTTCATCAGCACGTCGGTTATGTCGTTCTGCTCCACCTTCGCTATGAAGTCCGAATAGATGAGCTCCTTCTCAGGCTTCTGGGGCGACGAAAACAGGTGGTATATCAGCACCATCGTAAGCACGAGAACGAGTATCAGGGAGATGTTCTTCAGGTTCGAGTTCATTAACCCTCCATATCGATTAAGATTATCCAATAAAATATAACATAACATCAAGAGGCATTACAACATAAAAAGACCGCTTTATTCAGGCCGGTGACTTATACAGCCCGGCGGGATTCTTAAATTTTATTAATATTATAAATCTTGACATCGGGAACTATTCTTAAGTAACATACACATGTTATTTAATTGCCTAAGTCGTATGTACTCCTATGAAAGTATAAGGGCCTCTTAATGCTTTCCGGTCTTTTTAAATCCGAGGCGGTCAGGCTTGGCGTCATAGGCGCATTTATCGGCTTCTGCGCACCCGTCCTCCATACCCTGCTCCAGCTTGTAATCTTCCATAACGACGTATCCGTATCCGATTATTTCTTCAAATACCTGATAGCATCGAAAGAAGAGGTGGCCTCGAACTTCTTCATAGGCGGCGCGGTCCTTGTCATGGGCACGGCCGGGTTCGTGGTCGGCAGGCTCAGGGAGAACGACGTCAGGCGGCGCGCTGAGGTCGAGGCGGTGAACCAGGAGCTTGCCGCCCTCAACTTCATCTCGGACATAATCGCGAAGACGAAGGAACTCGACACGGTCTTGTATCTTGTCCTGAAGGAGACGCTTTCGCTGTCGTTCCTGAACATCGAGAGGCGCGGAGTAATATTCCTGCGGGACGACGACGACCCGGAGCTTCTCAGGATGGCGGCCAACATAGACCTCTCGCCCCACCTGGTCCATTCCGAGAGGACGATACGCATAGACCACTGCCTGTGCGGCAAGGCGGTCCGGACGGGCGAGGTGCTGACCTCGACGGACTGCTTCGAGGACGCGGACCACACTACCCATTACCCGGACATGGCCAGGCACGGGCATGTGGTAATCCCCATTGCTGGAAAGCAGGGAGTCCTGGGCGTCATGACATTCTACCTGCCGCCGGACAATCTCCCGTCGCGGAAAGAGACGCGCGTGTTGTCGGCGATCGCGGGACAGCTCGCGGTGGCCATAGAAAACTTCCGGCTGGTCAACAAGGTGTCCGAGACAAATGATGACCTTCGCACCAAGAGCATGGCGCTTGCGAAAAACGTGGACGCGCTTAAGGGACTCGTGGAGGTGGACCGGATTATAATATCCACTTTCGACAGGGACGACACCCTCTTCAAGGTCGCGGCGCAGATAAGGCAGCTCGTGCCGGCGGATGCGGGCGGCGTCGCCCTGAAGGACCCGGAGAGCGGCAACTGCTGTTTTGTCGGGGGTTGGGGCCTGGACATCAGGAAGGGCGACGTGGTCGTGCCGGGCGGCTGCTACATACACCAGGACCTGAAGTCAGGGATGCCGCTTCTGAGGAAGGATATGCAGGACGGCGGCCCGCACTCGCTTCTGGAGAGGCTCTTGTTGGAGGCGGGCGTCAGGTCCGGCGCATTCGTGCCCATCGTCAGGAAGGGGAAGCCGTCCGGGCTGTTCTTCCTGGGTAGCCTCGTCGCCGGCGGCCTGGCCGAGCACGACCTGGAGACCGCTGTCACTTTCGCCTCGCGTATGGGGATAGCCCTCGAACACACCCGCCTTATATACAGCTTGGAGGAGATATCGGTTAACGTGATACTCGCGCTGACATCCGCCATCGACGCCAAGAGCCCCTGGACAAAGGGCCACTCAGAGCGCGTGGCCGAGTACTCCATGGCCATAGCCGAGCGGATGGGCATGGACGGGCATACGATGGAGAGGCTCCGGCTTGCTGGCCTCCTGCACGACATAGGCAAGATCGGCACATACGACGTGCTGCTCGACAAGGAGGGCAAGCTGACGGTGGATGAGCTGGAGCTTATCAAACAGCACCCGGACAGGGGCTGCGACATACTCTCCCCGATAAAGGAGTTCAAGGACATAGTGCCCGGTGTGCGGCACCACCACGAGCGGTGGGACGGCCGGGGCTACCCGCTTGGGCTGAAGGGGGATGAGATACCGCTTACCGCGAGGATACTCTGCGTTGCGGACTCTTTCGACACAATGACCGCGGACAGGCCGTACAGGCCGTCTATCGGGCTCGACAACGCGGTACAGGAGCTGAAATACTGTTCAGGCAGCCAGTTCGCCCCGGACGTGGCCGAAATATTCCTTGGGTTGATAAGGGAGCGCGGTCAGTCTATAACCAAGGGCAGGACAAAGCCGCACAACCCGTCAGGCCGCATATTCACCCGCAAGCCGGATTTCCACGCCTGAGCGGACTCGCCTATTCCTCGGTAATGCTTGCTATGTAGGGCAGGTTCCTGTACTGGTCCTGGTAGTCCAGCCCGTAACCCACGACGTACCGGTCGGGTATCGTGAATCCGACGTAGTCGGCCTTGAAGTTCGTGCGCCTCTTCTCCACCTTGTCCAGAAGCGTGCACACCTTGATGCCCTTCGGGTCGCGCGCCTTCAGGGACTTCGTCACGTATTCCATCGTCAGGCCGCTGTTTATGATGTCCTCGACGACAAGGACGTGCTTGCCGGCTATGTTCATGTTCAGGTCGGACGATATGCGGACCGCGCCCCTGCCCTTCGAGCGGGAGTCGAACGATGACAGCCCCAGGTAGTCCACCACTATCGGGAGCCGGATGTTGCGTGCGAGGTCGGCGAGGAATACGAACGCGCCCTTCATCACACCGACCAGTATAAGGTCCTTCCCCTTGTAGTCTTCCGAGATCTTCTCTCCAAGCTCCTGCACACGCTTTTGTATCTCGGACTTCGTGAAAAGCGGCTTACCGAAAGTCACCGGCATCTGATACCTCGTTTTTAAATTATGGCTTTCTTTTGGTCCTTTTCTTTCACCTGAAAGAAAAGGACGGTCTGTGGTTATGTATTGATCTTGTACGTGACCAAAACTGCCTTCTTCGTAAACGCGTCGGCTGCGAAACGCCGGTCAACCCTCATCCCCATCACCCAGGCGACCTCGCCGCCGCATGTCATGAGCGGGGCCGTGCGTCTTTCGAGCCTCGGCAGTTTCAGGTCTATGAAGTATTCCTTAAGCTTCTTCCTGCCGTCCATGCCGACGGGATAGAAAAAGTCGCCGGGCCTTCTGTTCCGTATCTCGATTGGGCCGGTCAGCCTGTCCGCGTCGAAGACGGCCTCAGCCGGCCCTTTCGGGGCCATTGGCTCTTCGGAGGACAGCAGCCTCGCCTCAACGGTTATCCCGGTAGAGTCAACCGTTACCGTACCGGACAACGGAAGTCCGAATGAGTAGTCGCCGGGCAGGTCTTCGGCACGGTACACGAGTAGCCGTCCGTAGCTCTTCTCGATACGCAACCCGCCGGGTATGTCCATCCCCCGTCCGGTCTCGCCGTCCGCGATCGGCCCCGCGGCCTCTATGACGTGCCCGTATCCGAGCCCTGACAGGTCGCCCTTGACCCGCTTGATAGCGGCCCTGACCGCGCGCCTTTTTATAGCGACGGGCAGCCTTCCGAACGCGTCGAGCGCGACCGCCACACTGCGTGCCGGGCCGGTCGAGACTATCCCGCTCAGGAGGTCGTCTGTGTATGCCGTCAGGAAGTCGTCTTCCTCCCTGAGTATGTCGGCCGCGTGGCATAACGCCCCGGACACGGCAGGGTTGTATTCCCTGAGGACCGGCATGAGCTCAAGCCGGATTTTGTTCCTCAGGTAGTCCGGCCTCAGGTTGCTCGGGTCCGTCTTGTAAGGGATGTTTCCGGCTTCCAGGTATGCGAGCACCTCGTCCCTTGTCGCGTCAATCAGGGGCCTGACTATTTCACCTCTGACCGGGGGTATCGCCGCAAGGCCCTGCGCTCCGGAGCCCCTCAGTTCGCGCATGATATAGGTCTCGGCCTGGTCGTCAGCGGTGTGCCCGACCGCCACCCTGGACGCGCCGTATTTCAATGCCGCCCTGTACAGGAACTCGTAGCGTGCGTCCCTCGCCGCCGCCTGTTTGTTCTCATGGCTTTCCGCGAGCCTGTCCTTCAGGTCCGACTTCTCGACGGTGCAGGGGAGCCCGAGCCTGCCTGCCTCGCCGGCCACGAACGAAGCCTCCTCGCCCGACTCCGGCCTGAAGCCGTGGTCTAGGTGCGCTACGGCGAGCCTAAGCCCAAGCCCCGGCGCAAGCCCGGCCAGCACATTGAGCATGGCCATGGAGTCCGGCCCGCCGGATACCGCGGCCAGCACGGTCTGGCCCGGCGCGAACATCCGGTGCCGGGCTATCGTCCGCCTGACGGTATCGGCAAGTGCGGGCATATATGTTTCACTTGGAAATTGGGTGCGGCAATTATAAAATAAGCCCTTGCCACGCCGTCAGGCCGCTTTATGACGAGGCCCCGGCAAATGGAAGGGCTGGAGTTGATGGTGGCGGTGCAGGGATTTGAACCCCGGACACTGCGGATATGAGCCGCATGCTCTGACCACCTGAGCTACACCGCCTTGAAAAGCTTAAGCAGGGCATTAATTTAGCCCAAAGGCCCCCGGCTTGTCAAGCGATTTCTGGGCGCGGGGCAAGTAAAACGGAGCACCGGAAGGCCGCACGGGCGCGGCCGTCCCGCCTGTGGGAATTCGCGCCGGCAAAAAAGGCCTGGGAGAACGTCCCAAGCCTTTTAGGGATGACGCGAAAGCGCGGCTGTATGCCGCTTGCTTACGCAGCCTTCTTAGCCTGTTTCGCCCGGACGTAGTCGCAGGCCCTCCTGACCTCGTCCTTGAAGGTCTCGTAGTTGAGCTGCAGGCCGTTCACGTATGCGCTCCAGCCCGCGGTGTTCTTGGCGTACTCCAGAACTTCCTCTATCTCCGAGTCCGTGGCCCCGTGTAGCTTTGCCATCTCGGTGTGGAAGAGGGTGCAGTACTGGCACTTCCCTACCGCGTGTATGCCGAGCCCCATCAGCTGTTTGTACTTGTTCGGTATCACGCCCTCTTCCAGTTCTACCTTCTTCATAAGCTCCCACTCGGGCCCCAGCGTGGAGTCCGAAAGCGACTTGATGAAGGTCGGGACAAAGCCGAACATGCCCTCGATCTCCTTGTATATTTCCTTCCGTGTCATTTCACTACCTCCATCTCCTGCATCTAAACCAAATGGCCGCTTCCGTCATAACTACCGGGTAGCGGCCGGTTTATCTATAAGTAAGTTTATCGGGAATGGTATAGGATGTCAAAACAGGTGATTTTTTAAAGCTTTGGGGGCTTTTGTTGCTTGAAAACGAGCAGGGGAAATGTGGGAATATGCTCAAAATGTCGGGTGGAGCGTTGATGAGAAAGCATAACATAGCGAGAATATTGAGTAAAATGCTATACAGTTATCTGGCACAGTTATTGCATTAAATTGGTATATGCTCATAAATATAGGTAATGGTTATTATTAATAGTTCGCGTTATCATTTAGTTTCATGAAAGGAGCCGTAAGATGAGAAGCAAGAGGGAAATGAAGCGTTTTATCGCCTCCTGCATAACCGCGTTCATCATCCTTTTATCCTTTTCAGCTGCTGCATACGCATGGACGGTAAGCGGCACGATAACCGATGCGTCAGGCACCCCGGTCCCGGATGTTATAGTGACTGCATACGATGGCAATAACAGCTTTGCGGCAACGGTCCCAACTGGTATTACTAACTCAAACGGGTATTTTTCATTTACTCCGAATATCGCGTCAGGCCCTTTTTGTCTGGGCGCTTCCAGGAGCGACTGGACCGTCCAGGCAAATACATCAACCGGCCTGACTTCAAGGTGGTGTAATAATCCCATCAATGGTGCCCCCCTAACGGCAGGGACCACATACTCTAACCTGTACTTTCAAGCATCTTGCAACAGCAATTGCTGTACATATTCGGTCAATCCCACGACATCCACGCCCCATATCCCGGCATCAGGCGGCACGCGTTACTATTTTGATGTGACAGCATCCGGGTTTAGCTGCAACTGGGTAGTTACAAGTTCACCTAATTGGGTCAGGAACTTTTCTTCCACCACGGGCAGTTCATCCACGCGTGTCTACTATGACGTGGATGCGAACCCGAGCCAGACCTCTTCCCGGTCAGGCAATATAATAATAAATAACGACGGCGGCATAATGCACACAGTAATCCAGGACAAAAACTGTTCTTACGCTTTCTACCCGGATGCCGGTTATATCGGAAGCGCCGGCGGCGACAGTCAGTTCGATGTCAATGCCGACCCAGGGTGTAGTTGGACCGCCGACATAACCGGACAGAGCAATATCCAGATAACCTCCGGCGGGAGCGGTAACGGCAGCGGGACGGTACACTACCATGTCGGCCCTTATGACCTGCAAGGCATGTCAACCAACGAGATGTATACCATAACCGTCGGCAACGGGACGACTTCGTCTCCGTTCAATATCACCCAGCCGCCCGGCCAGCAATGCTCGTTCACGATGTCGCCGCCATCACCCCAGGACTTTGGCCCGGACGGAGGGCCCGGCTCCATTGTTTTAACCGCGTCCGACCCAAGCTGCGCATGGTCCATAACCGGTGTCCCATACTGGATAACCAACCTTTCCCCGTCATCCGGGTCCGGCAGTAATACCGTGAATTTTACCGTCGTACCCAACACGGCGATGGGTACGGATACGGCCACGCTGACCGTGTCGGGTCAGCCCTACACGATTACCCGGCAGGGCCGTCCGTGCACGTTGACGATGGGCTCGACTTCCCCGCAGCCAGGGGTCTCGGACCCAAATGGCTGGTCCGGATGTTTCGACGTTGCGATGTCGGTAGACGGATGCGCCACGTGGACGACCTACACAAACCAAAGCTGGATACATATAACATCCGGCACGAGCGGGTCATCGAGCGGGACAGTCTGTTACACCGTAGATTCCAATATACCAGTAGACGGGATTTCATTGCCGAGGAGCGGCACCGTAGTGGTTACGAGCCCCGTGGGCAACGGCACGTTCTCCATATCTCAGCCGGGCTTTTCATCGGCCGACGTGAGCTTTTCGTCAAACCCTGTAGAATACACCGAGGTGATGGCCGGAGGGACGCTTAACAAGTCGGCGACCATCACCGACAACAGCGCGTCCGGCATAGCCATATCATCCGTCACTCTTATTCCGTCAGGCTCGCCTTTTTCCGTGGTCTCCTACCCGTCGTCCCTCGCCCAGGGAAGCTCCGGGACGGTAGTCGTCAGGTTCTCCCCGCCGACCGGTACAAGTACGTTGTCATATAGCGCCGAGGCGAGGTTTAACTGGCAGACGGGGACCGGGAGTCCAGCACAGTATACGACGTTGGCGCTTTCAGGCACTGTCTGCCGTGTACCTGGCGTCCCCACGCTCACACTGCCGTCCGCATGTTCTGGTACCGAATTTATAGTTTCCTGGTCAAATACCGGGGCGACCTGGTATGACGTTGCCGAAGCTACCGACGATGGGTTTACCAACGTTACATTTTCATCCACCACCTCTAACACATCCATGGGGTTTACTCACGACAGCGGGACATACTGGTATACCGTAAGGGCCAGAACCGCTTGCGGCACAAGCCACGGCGCCATGCCCAAAAGCCTGACGGTAAACGCACCTCCCGCGTCCACGACGCTGACCGGCCCGGCGGGCCCCGTGCCGTCAGGGCAGGGCTTCACGCTCAACTGGTCAAACATGCCCAACGTAAACGGATTCGAGGTGTACGAGTCCCCTGACGGGCTCTTCACGAACTGTTCCGGCTACTCCGTCGGCGGGACCTCATGGAACACGTCGAGGACGGGGCCCGCGACATATTATTACATGGTGAAGGGCTTCAACGGATGCGGCTACAGCGGGCCGTCGAACGTCGTGCAGGTGAATATATCCGCCCCGGCCCCGGACGTAAGCATAAGCCCGGCCAGCTCTGATTTAGGCGCCACGCTCGTGAACGACAGCTCTTTGCCAACCACGTTCACGTTCACGAACAACTCGCCGGACATCGTGTCGTTATATGGCATTTCCATCACCGGGGCCGACAGCGGCGACTTCCTGGTCTCGGAGGATAATTACTCGAATGGCGGATGGTGCCTGCCTGGCCATACGGTCACGTTCAAGGTGGTGTTCAAACCCTCGTCGGCCGGGGCGAAGCAGGCAACAGTCAATATCCCTTATAATTCATACACCCTGCACGTCCAGGTGAGTGGGACCGGGACGGACATTGTCACGCTGGATAACGGGGATTGGTGTGTAAAGGTCAACTACAAGGGCCAGACAATTAACGTGAGGTTCAAGTTAAAGCCCATCGGCCCGGTCGCTTTTCCTAAACTCGAAGACATAGACAGGGCGGAGATTGATGGCGGTGTCCTCTCGGAAATGGAGGACAAGCTGCTCGCCGTGAAGGCTGCGTACGCCGAGATGTACCTGATGAAGAAGTACGGCCTTATGGAACCGGCAAGCAACCTCTCGAACGTGGGCATCCCGCTTGGGTTCAACGTCCTGGATTTCTATGTATCCACCGCGATGATGAAGGGCGCGGACGTCGACCCGGACAACCTGACGAAGGTAAACGAATTCATAATGGACTCAGTCCTGACGGAGGATTTCATATCCAGGTTCCAGTACGACGGAGACCTGAGGGGCTCAGGCGAAGCGGCCAAGGACGCATTACTCGGCACCGCCAACGCGCTGGGCGCCGACCCGGACCGCACTAACAGACTTTTTGTCATGGTGGATAACGACAAGTTCCTGCAAGCGGTGAAGAACCTGGATACCGCCATGAAGGCCTCGAAGGAGGGCGCTCAAGCTCTCTCTTTCATCATCAGGTATGAACTGAACAACTATACGATAAATTCGAGGCTGGACTTGCTGTCCAGGGTGTTTGACCATAACGGGATGACCGACCACAAGCAGGCCATGGACACCCTGGTAGATAATTTTCTCGTCCTCGGACTGCTTAGCCAGGCCGTGAACTTTTCCGTGAACGAAACCCTGTCGAAGGTGGACGTGTCCACCGGGACCGACGACGTGCCGTTCGTCCTTGCCAGGGCGCTGCTGACCGCGCCCAAGGATTTTTTCGATGCGGCTGGCGGCTTCGAGATTGGCATCTCGACCGGCCTTGCCTTCGTGAAGGTGTATAACGCAGGCCTGACCTTGGGATACAAGGACAACATACTTAAAGCGATCTCAAACTATAAAAGGGAATATTTCAGCAGATGGGTCAGCACACCGCCAACCGTCCAGGAGATATCGGACATAGGTGAGCTTGTGAGGATGTCGAGCTATATCGAACTTGAAGGCAACCAGGCCGGAGCCGACCTTTTCGACAACACGGTGATCCAGTCCCTCATGCTCCTGATGGACGTCCTGACTCCGCAAAACGCGACGGGCTTGAGGGCCGCCATAGACCAGGTAAACCAGAACTTGGAAAATGCCCAGGACAACACAAACCTGGTAGTCAATAAGGATTTCGGTCTGCCCGAGGACGAGTTCAACCGGGTCGCCCAGACGGCGGCGGTCCTTTGCATAGACGGCATCAACCCCGGGAACGGGGCATACGGTATAGTTACAAAACCCGTCATATCGGTGGACTTCTCCAAGAATATAAACTTCGAGACCATCTCGGACAAGGTGACGCTGGTAAGCCTGCCGTTTACCCTCGAAGTCCCCACCTACAAGTGCGGGTGGGGCAATAAGGTCACATGCGTGCCCGTGAACCCGCTTTCCGAAGGCATCACATACAGGCTTATAGTCTACAGCGGTATAAAGGACATATACGGCAACACAACCGATGTCCTTGGCGGACACTCCGACTTCACCACGGTGAACTACAGTTCCAGCCTCACTGCCGGATTGGACGTTGACAAGTCTTCCGGCGCGGCGCCTCTCGATGTAACGTTCATGCCCGCGTCACGGAACGGGGGCGGTTCGCAGACATTGAACCTCGACTTCGGCGACTCGACCGGCTCGCATTCCACTTACGGCGCCACGGTCAATCACACATACCAATACCCTGGCACCTATACGGCAAAGGTCACGCTTGTGGACGATCTGACAGGCCATTCGGCGACAGCTACGAGGGCTATAACAGTCAAAACGAACATAAACGACCCCTCCTCAACCATTACATCTCCAGCAACGGCTGCCGTAATTTCGGGCGCGACATTCACAATAACCGGCTCGGCATCCGACGTTTCTGGCTCCGGGTTGCAAAAGGTAGAGGCCTCCACCGACGGTGGCACGTCCTGGCACCTCGCGGCCGGCGGGACGATCTGGTCGTACACATGGAACTTGCCCACTAACGGCAGTTATACAATAAAATCTCGCGCAACGGACAATGCGGGTAACGTTGAGACGCCTGGGCCGGGTGTCAATGTGACTGTTGCGAACATCACACCCATTGTAGTGCTGTCATTGGTTCCCAGTCCTTCCACCTTTGTCGTCGCAGGCGGGAATGCCACATGGACGGCCACGGCAACGGGCGGTACGGGGAGCTACCAGTATTCGTACTGGCATATGGGACCCGACACCGGCGGGGTGTATGTCAAGGCACAGGACTGGGGCTCATCGAACACATGGACGTGGGCCACCTCGACGGATAATATCGGCAACAACTATGTCATGGTTAAGGTGCGTAACTCGGATTTGAGCGGTTCGGCGGTATACAAAATATCGGGCGTGTACAAGGTCAACCCGACGCTCGGGATAAGCGGCCTCACGGCCAACAAGACAAGTCCCGCGACAGTCGGCAGTTCGGTCACCTGGACTGCGACTGCGACCGGCGGCACGGGGAGCTACCTGTACTCCTTCTGGCGCACCGGGCCGGACACGTCCGGCGCTTACGTCAAGATACGCGACTGGACCTCGGCCAGCACCTGGAACTGGACCCCGGTTGCGGCCGAGGTAGGCAACAACTATGTGATGGTGAAGGTGAAGAACTCGGACAGCACCGGGACGGCGTTGTATAAGATATCGGGCGTTTACAAGGTTCAGGCGGCTGTCACGCCGATAGTGATAAGCGCTGTCACCATCACACCGGGAAGCCCCGTCTCGGCGGGCACCCAGGTGACGGTAGGCGCTAACGTCTCGGGCGGAAGCGGTACTTATCAGTACGCGTTTTACCGCTACGGCCCGGACACGGCCGGTAAATACGTCGAGGTGCAGCCCTGGGGCGCGTCGGCAAGCTGCAACTTCACGACATCCGCCGCCAACATAGGCAACAACTACTTCATGGTCAAGGTGCGCAATTCCAACGGCACCGGTGCAATATCGAAGATATCCACTATGTTCAAGGTGAACTGACGACTATTAAAGCATAAGCTGAAATCTGAAATGGAGGGGCAAAATTGCCCCTCCATTCTTCCTAAAACAGTTCCCCTAATCACCCAAAGTGAGCGATTTTGTGCGCAATACTGCTCTATCTCTGTGCTGTGAATAATCCACCCTCGTATTTAACCCCTTGTATTTGAAGATAGTTATTAAATTGAATTAATATATTATAGGCATGGCACAATTATTGCAACTCAATGAGAAGGGATTAACCCGTTTATTCATAAAATAGGTTTCGATTTCTTTGTTTGTCGAGTATTTCCATCGTCGAGTCTTAAGGAGGTTGTAGAATGAGAAACTTGGATTTACGTCCGGGAATTGCGTTATTTGTCATCGTATTACTGTTATCTGCGTTTGGGGTAGGTATTTCGGAGGCCGAGCCTTCTGACACCACTCCGCCCACATCCGCAATCACAGCCCCCGCAAACGGCGCGGCGCTCTCCGGAGCAAGCGCCACTATTACAGGCACGGCTGACGACGGCGCAGGCTCCGGCGTGCAGAATGTCGAGGTCGGAATAACGCCTTCCGGCGGCGCGACCACATGGCATCTGGCGACCGGGACGACGGGCTGGAGCTACGACTGGACCATGCCGGGGATGGGCGCATATACCATCCAGTCCCGCGCGACGGATAACTCCGGGAACGTCGAGACGCCGGGGACGGCCATATCAGTCATAGCCCTCAATTCTCTATACGGAAGCCCGGAACTTCAGCATTACGACTGGGATGGAAGCTTATCCGGCGGTAGCTGCAACACATGCCATCAGACGCCGGACATATTCATGCCCGCGAACTACAGGAAGGACGACCCCGGCTTCTGCTACTCGTGTCATAACTCCGCGTCCGTCGCGCACGACAAGAGCCTGTACGGCGGCGGTCACAGCATGTTCGCGAACGCGACGGCGGCAGGCCGCAAAAAGCCGACGTACGGCGACATAACCACCGGAGAGTACAACAACCGGCCGTCCAGCAGGCTCAATGGCGCCGGGGACGTGGTCTGCGCGACCTGCCACAACACCATGCGAAAGACGGAGGACTACGGGCGTGCGTGGGAACTGACCACGACCGGCGACAACCTGACCTACACGTTACAGAACGGCGGTTGGTCGTCAAGCGGCAACCTGGTCCCGAAGGTGTACCGCGACACTACGCTCTGGGGGAGCGGCGGCCCAGCCTACTCGAAGACGAAGAAATCTTATCTTGTTGACCCGTCCGAATACACGTACGACGAGTCTGCCGGGACGGTTACATTCTATGCACAGCAGTCGCCGTCAGACTATATTTACGTGACGCTCGACTACCCGTACCTGAGGGCGTCCTCCGAAGGCAACCGGCTCTGCTCCGACTGCCACGCGGAGGCGACGCACAAAAATGCTAACTGCATGGAATGCCACCAGTCGCACAACTCGGGCAACCTCGCCGGAATCAGGCCGACGCTAAGGACGACCGACCGCATAGAGGCGGCTGTAAGATTCCTGACCCGCACGGGGGCGAATTCGTTCGCAGACGGAGACGGGACGCATGACGGGGTCTGCGAGGTCTGCCACACCACTACCACGCGCTACCGCAGGGACGGCTCCGCATTCAAGAACCACACGGGCGGGTTCGACTACACGGGCAAAGACTGTGTAATATGCCATACGCACGAAGGAGGGTTCAGCAATGCGGCGAAGCAGTTCCTCCACCTCTCGGTTCTTTCCCTCACACCGGATGCATCGAGCCCGGTCATAGCCGGCGCCCAGGTGACATGGACCGCGACTGCGACAGAGCAGAACTGCCAGTACCAGTACTTGCGCATGGGTCCGGACACGGGCGGGCAGTATGTTGTGGAGCAGGATTGGGACTCCTCGAATACATGGGCCTGGACCACGCAGGGCGTCCAGGCGGGAAACAACTACATACAGGTGAAGGTCAGGAACCAGGCCGACACGGAGGAGGCTTCAAGGACGTCCGCCGCATTTAATGTGCAGTCCGCATTTGCCGTGGCCAGCCTCACGCCGAGCCCGGCAAGCCCGCTCCTGGTTGGTACGTCGGTCACCTGGACTGCGGCCGCGAGCGAGCAAAACTGCCAGTACAAGTTCCTGCGCATGGGCCCGGACACGTCCGGTCAATATGTCATGACGAAGGATTGGAGTTCCTCGAATACATGGACGTGGAGCGCCATCAGCGCACAGGCGGGCGACAACTACGTACAGGTGAATGCCAGGAACCAGGCAGGGACCGAGGAGGCATCAATGACGTCTTCGGCATACAACGTGCAGAACGCGGCCCTGACCATAGACACCATTACTCCGAGCCCTGTAAGCCCGGTCACGGCGGGGGCGCAGGTTCTATGGACGTCGACCGCGCACGGCGGGCTTGGGACGTACCAGTACTCCTTCTGGCGCTCCGGGCCTGACACCGCCGGGGTCTATATCAAGTACCGCGACTGGGCCTCGGCTAACACCTGGACCTGGGACACGACCGGGATGCCGGTCGGCAACCACTATGTCATGGTCAAGGTCCGGAACTCGGACGGCACCGGCGCGATTTACAAGATAGCCAACTGGTTTAAGGTGCAATAGTACGGGCTTTTTCGGAAGGGGGTGGTAGGCGCAAGGTAATAACCAACAGCAATGTCCGCAAGTGGAGGAGCGCATGCTCCTCCTTTTGCGTTCTTATGTGATAATATATAGTTATAAAGCTCATAACATAACGGAGAAAGCATGGAGAAAAAAGTAACTATTTCCGTGGCCGAGTTCAAGAGGCGTCTCGACTCGGACGAGGTGCGTTTCATCTTCGACCTTCGGAACAAGGAGGAGTTCGAATCATGGCGGATTGAAGGGCGCACGCCGATAGAGGCCCTGAATATACCGAGGATGCATTTCGTGGCCGAGGAGGAAAAGTATCTGGACAGGTTTCCGAGGGACCGGCAGATAATAGCCATCTGCGCGCACGGCGACTCGTCTAGGTATTCGGCGGAACTGCTCCAGGGGCAGGGCTTCGACATTGTCAGCCTCGAAGGCGGGATGGACGCATGGAGCGAATACTATGAGACCGCGAAGGTCGGCGGCTTACCTGACGTTTACCAGATATTCAGGCCCGCGAGGGGCTGCATCGCATACCTGGTCGCATCGGGCGGCGAGGCGGCCGTCATAGACTCATCGCGCCACGTCGGGCATCTGCTCGACCTCGCGGCCTCGCTCAGGGTGAAGCTCGGGAGCGTGCTCGATACCCACCTCCATGCGGACCATATCTCCGGAGGCAGGGAACTCGCGGAAGCGGCCGGGGCCGGGTATTTCCTGAACCCTGCCGACGCGGGAGGCGCGGCCTTCGGCTACCGGCCTTTGGGCGACGGGCAGGAGATAAAAGTCGGCGGGAGCGTCATCCGTGTTATGCACTCGCCAGGCCACACCCCCGGCAGCACGTCGTTCCTGTTAGACGGCAAGTACCTGTTTACGGGCGACACCATCATGAAGAAAAGCATAGGCAGGCCGGACCTCGGCGGCATGGCGGAAGAATGGGCGGCCATGCTCCACAATACGCTCTTCGAGCGGTTTGCCTTTCTGCCGGACGAGACCGTGGTGTTGCCGTCGCACGCGGCCTCCATCGCCGAACAGGACAGCAGAGGTATAGTCATGACGACGCTTGGCGAGGCGAGGCGTACGACGGACCTCTACCAGATAAAGGACCTCGGCCGGTTCATATCGCACGTGAAGTCCAGCCTGCTCGACAACCCCGAGCGCTACCAGGAGATAAGGAAAGTCAACTTAGGCGGCAAAGAGGCGGACGAGGCGGTCAGAAAAGAGCTTGAGATAGGCAAGAACCTCTGCGGCATGGCCGTGCAGCCTGCCCGGTAACCGTCCCCGGCAAGGTTAATCAAGTCGATGTCCAAAGCTCCTTCATCTTGATTGCGTCGTAGAACATGTTCGTGTTGTTGAAAAGCACGTATACCTCCGGGTCTTCCTTGTACCTCTCGATGACCTCGCGTATCTCGGCGTCTGTGTAGCGGTAGTTGTACCCGCCTTTGCCCTGTAGCCTCAGGTATTTGATATTGCCGTGGCATGGCGGCTGTCTGAACGGGTCAACGCCGTGCACAAGGTCGAGTTCCTCGCAGACGGCTTTAACTTCCTTGTCCTGCCAGTGCCCCCTTGGTTCGAAGATGAACGTGTAGTCCTTGCGCCTGACCTTTCCGAAGAAAGCCTTCATGTTGGCTATGTTCTCCTCGGTAGGCTTGAAGTTAGACGGGCACTGGAAGAGTATCATCCGTGCGCCCAAGAGTTCCGCGGCCTTCTCGGTAACCGTCCATGCGTTCCAGACCTCCCCGGTCGGCCTGAAGAAGCCGTAGTTCAGCCGCTTGTAGTCGGCGATCGGGTTCTGAAGTTTATTGTAGGTCGGGCTCATGGGGTCGTGAGTGATGAGCTGCCACGCCTTTACTATGAAGCGGAAGTTGGCCGGGGCGGTCGCGCGCCACGATGCAAGCACCCTCTGGCTGGGCGGCTGGAAGAACGTCTGCTGGACTTCCACCAGGTCGAACTGCTCGTAGTATTTGGTCTTTGCGACCGTGAACCCGCAGCAACCTATATTGAACATTGTTTACCTCTGTGGGCCATGACCGGGAAAAGAAATGTTCGAGCTGGCGACTGAACTGTTCAAGAATTATTATTAATTATACCAGCAAACGGCTTTTATGCAAGCCGGCCGGAAGGCAGGTATGCCGGGCATGCCGGACTACAGGTCAAGTGCGATGCAAAAGCTTCGTAAGTGCATTAAAAACTTTGACAATTCAAGGTGGATATTATATGATACGACGTATCAAGTTACATCCCGCAATGTACTATTTTTTTAAGGAGGCTGCCCCGATGAAGTGTTTCCAGATTTTTATATGCTCGGTACTGCTCCTGGTCGCCGTTTCCGGTGCACGCGCCGAGTCCTATAACGCACTCAAGGATTACGCATGCGCCGACATGAGCGGCGGCGTATGGCTGTACGAGGGCTACAGGGCGGAAGACGGCGCATACCTCCAGATGGTCTACGACCACGCCCCATTGAGGGAGGTGTCGAGATATGGATTGGACGCCCGGTTCATACCGGACAGCGGCCAGCCGTTCCACCCCTTCATGACCAAGTACCCGGATTATCTGATGGGCTCTCCGGCCACAGTTGGCAAGAGATATGACGCCGTCCTGACCTGGGTGGCGCCCAAAAATGGCAAGGTGTCCATAACCGGCTTTGCGCGCCTTATGGGCAACATCAGGGGCGAGGCCGAAGGCAAAAAAGTCAAAGCGTTTCTTGTGCAAAACGGCAAGGAACTCTGGAAGTCCGATATCAAAGGCGGGGATACAGGGAAGTTCAAGGTCGGCACGGATGTCTCGGCGGGTGACCGCGTGCACCTGCATATTCAAAACACCGGAGACGCCTCCGGCAACCTCACGGCCTTCGACATGAGCGTGGAGGCAGTGAAACATTAGAGCGTTCAGCATTTATGCCGTCTCTTCTAAAGAGAAGTCTGGAAGCAAGGGTTATCACGGTCCTGGGCCTCGTGCTGCTTGGACTTCTCACCATATCCTCGGCCATTGACCTGCATTTCGAGACCAAGGACTCCTACCATATCGTTTTCAAGGAACTGGACGTGCTCGCGAACACCGTCCAGAAAAGCCTGATAAAGGATATGCGCGACGGACGCGGAGGCGACGTCCAGGAAATACTGGAGATGGTGGGGACCGAAAAAGGCATAATCGCGGTCAGGATTTTCGATGAAAAAGGAAAGATACTGAGGTCGTCGGAACGCTCCGAAATCGGGAAGGCCATGCCGGCCGCAACCGTGGAAAGCTACAGGGCAGGCAAAGGGGATTTTGTATCCGACGACGGCGTCAAGATACTACACTTGATACACCCCATCGCGAACGCCCCGCAGTGTTACGGCTGCCACGGAAAGGACATCGAAGTCAACGGGGTGCTGGCCCTCGACTACTCACTTGACCCGCTGGTTTCTTACCTGTATTACCACAAGGTCAGGATGGTACTGCTGCTCCTGCTGACCATAGCGACGGCGGGGGGGGCTATATACTGGCTGCTCGTGAAGCTGGTAACTGGCCCGATAAAAGGCCTGCAGGCCGCTATGGCGGACGCCGAAACCGGCAACCTCGATATTATGATCCCGGTCAGCTCCGAGGACGAGATAGGCTCTCTCCAGCAAAGCTTCAACAACATGCTTGCGAGGATATTGGAGCTTAACGAGCGAACCCTGGCCCAGCAACGGGACCTTGTAAGAAAGGAGCAGGACCTTAAGATGCAGAGTTTCCTCGAGGGCCAGAACAGGGTCCTGGAGGAGGCCAACAAAGAGATAGTACTGAAGAACCGCTATTACCTGGAGATGCTTTCGTTCATATCGCACGAGCTCAAGAACCCTCTGATGGTGCTGAAGGGGTATTCCGGGCTTTTCATCAAGGGCGACCTGGGTGAGCTGAACGGACAGCAGCACGAGGCGATAAAGGCCATGGAGAGGAACGTCGAGGTGCTCCAGGAGATGATCGCCAACTACCTGGGACTTTCGCGGATAGAAAGGGGCGACCTGAAGCCCGAATGGAAGTCGATAGACCTTGTCGAGGACGTGGTAAGGCCGGTGATGCAGGACTACACGGAGATGGTGGAGAAGGAGTCCATGGGCATGAGGGTCGAATGCCCGAACGGCGCGGTACGGCTGGTAGCCGACCCGGGCCTTATAAAGTCGGTTCTGGGCAACCTGATTTCGAATGCGGTGAAGTACGGCCGCGAGAACACGGACGTCGTCGTCGAGGTAGAGCCCGAAGACGCCGTCGTGAGGGTATCCGTCGTCAACGAGGGAAGCGGGATACCGTTCGAGGAATTGGGAAGGGTTTTCGAGAGGTTCACCAGGCTCGACAACGATGATGCGAGGTCGAAGAAAGGCTCCGGCCTCGGCCTTTATATAGTGAAGAACATAGTGGAGATGCACGGCGGGAAGGTATGGGCGGAGTCCAGGGAAGGGGCCTGGGCAAAGGTGACATTCACCATACCTGTCCAGCCGGCGGGGATATAGTGCCATGTTCACAGCGATAAAAAAGAGCCTCGGAGGTAAGATAATACTCGCTGTCATGGGAGTGCTGGTCGTGTTTGTCACGGCCCTTACCCTTGCGGGCATCAGTAACGAGCGGGACGAGCTTATGGCGACCTCCCGCAGGAACGCGGGCCTACTTGTCGCCACGATAGAGAAGGCGTTTGTGTCCTTGATGAAAGAAGGGCGGAACGACGACGTCCAGAAGATGCTCGAGAGCGTCGGGACGCAGGAAGACATAATCGGCATCCGGATATTCGACGAGAAGGGGAACATACTCAGGTCCACCGACAGGGGCGAGGTGGGCGGCATGGTGGACAAGGACACCCTCGAGTATTACAGGAGGAACAAATTCTCCGTCGAGTCGTCCGGTGAAGGTTCGACTATGTATTCGTTATTGAAGCCCATATATAACGGCCCCCAGTGCTACGGCTGCCATCCGCCGGCTAAGAAGGTTAACGGGGTCCTGGACGTCAGGATTTCCCTCGACAGCGCATACATGGACATGGCGCGGAACAGGTCGTTCATGTTCAAGTTCGCACTCCTTACCGTATTGTCGGTCGGCCTGTTCGAGATGCTGCTCCTGAGGCACCTGGTCATCATGCCGGTAAAGAAGCTCCGGTATGCCATGAGGAGGGCGGAGAAGGGCGAGGAGTTTACGCTCGGGCTCAAGTACGACGACGAACTGGGAGACCTGGGGCAGGTATTCAAGGGGATGATGATGCGTATCTCCGACCTGAACCACGAGGCGCTGGAAAGGGAACGGGCCCTTGTGATAAGCCGCGAGACGGTAAAGGCCCAGTCCATGCTGTCCGCCGTCATCGACGGCATGCCTGACGGAGTGGCCATTATAAGCTGGGACATGCGCCTGGTGCAGACGAACCCGCGGCACAAGCAGATATTCCCCAACGCTGAGATAGGCGAGACCTGCTATTCCTGTATACACGGCCGGGACGAGGTGTGCGCCCACTGCGGCGTCGTGAAGGTATTCGAGGACGGCAAGGTGCACGACCACCACTCCACCCTGGCCCTGCCGGACGGGACCACAAGGGTGGTGCACAGCATATCCGCGCCGATATGGGACGGTGATGGGAAGATAGTCAACGCGGTCGAGGTCGTCAGGGATGTAACCGAGCGGGTAGCAATGGAGAAGGACATAAAGGAAAAGAGCTGGGAGCTCGAGAGGGCCAATAAGAAGCTGTCCAAGATGGCCGTGACGGACGGGCTGACGATGCTCTTCAACCACCGATTCTTCCAGGACAGCCTGAAAAGGGAGTTCAAGAGGCTTGCGAGGCACAGGGCGCTTCCGTTCCTGTCTTTGGCCATGATCGACCTGGACAATTTCAAAAGGCTGAACGACACCTTCGGGCACCAGGCAGGCGACCGCGTGCTGAGAGGCATATCCAGGTTGCTGAAGGACGGCGTCCGCACGACCGACATCGTGGCGAGGTATGGTGGCGAGGAGTTCGTCATCATAATGCCGGAGACCGACTTCGGCGGCACGGAGGTCGTGGCGGAGAGGTTAAGGCAGACCATAGAGAATGCGGTCTTCGCATACAAGGAAGACAACCTGAAGGTAACGGTCAGCATAGGCCTGGCGAGCTACCCGCAGGAAAACATCAGGAGCGAGGACGAGCTGATAAAGGCGGCCGACAGGGCCTTGTACAAGGCCAAGGAGCTCGGCAAGAACAGGGTAGTTATTTCGAACGGAGACGAGGCATAGCGGGGTATGCATGGCAAGTGTTGTCGCGGTCAGCGTTAGCGAAAAGAAGGGAATGCGGAAGTCGAACGTCGATAAGGCCCTCGTGATAGAGGACTTCGGTATCGAGGGAGACGCGCACGCAAGCTCGACGTGGCACAGGCAGGTTAGCTTGCTGGCCATAGAAAGCATCGGCAAGATGAGGGCCGCGGGCCTCGACGTGGGGCCGGGGGACTTTGCGGAGAACATCACGACCGAAGGCGTAGACCTGGTCTCCCTGCCTATCGGGACAAGGCTCAAAATAGGCGGTGAAGTGATAGGCGAGGTCAGCCAGATAGGCAAGAAGTGCCACTCCCGTTGCGCGATATACGAGCAGGCGGGTGACTGTGTAATGCCCAAGGAAGGGATATTCATAAAGGTCCTGACCGGCGGCTGGATTAAGCCCGGAGATGCCGTCGAGGTCATGAATTGATAAAGGTGGCTATCCTCACCATGTCCGATAAGGGCGCACGCGGCGAACGCGAGGACCTATCGGGCGCCGCTATAAAGGAGCTTGCCGGGACGCTCCCGGCCGAGTTTGTGGCCTACGAGGTTATACCGGACGAAAAACAGGCAATCGTCGCAAGGCTTAAAGAGATGTCCGACGTGCTCGGCGCGGACGTAATCATCACTACGGGCGGCACCGGAGTGTCTCCGAGGGACGTCACGCCGGAGGCCACGATGGAGGTGCTGGACCGGGAACTCCCCGGCATGTCCGAGGCGATGCGTGCCGAGTCCATGAAGAATACCCCGCACGCAATGCTCTCTCGCGCGGTCTGCGGGATAAGGGGGCGCACGCTCATCATAAACCTCCCCGGAAGCCCCAGGGCCGTCAGGGAGAACCTCGCCGTGATACTGCCCGCGATACCGCATGCGGTCGAGAAGATATGCGGGGACGAGGCCGAGTGCGGCAGGGGATGATGCGCCGCTTTTAGCGATAGTATATTCAGGCAAGTATGGATGTGGTATTAATGAGAGACAAGGTTTTTTTGGCTGCATAATAAGGGAGAAAAATGGCATTACTGGAAGAGTTTGAAAGTTCAGGCAACTGGTTGTTCAAGCACAGGAGCTACCTCCCGCTGCTGGTATTCGGACTTATACCGCTCGCCCTGATGAGCTTTACTCCAATGCACGACCGGGCTGCGACGCAGGCATGGGAGATATTCTGCCTCTGCATCTCGCTCGCCGGGCTCGGGGTCCGGGTCTACACCGTGGGGCATGCGCCCAAGGGTACCTCCGGCAGGAACACAACCAAGCAGGTCGCCGACGTGCTAAACACAACGGGAATGTATTCCATAGTCAGGCACCCGCTTTATGTCGGGAACTTCTTCATGTGGTTCGGGGTCTCGATGTTCTTCCACGAGTGGTGGTTCAGCGCTATAATCGGGCTGGTCTACTGGGTTTATTATGAAAGGATAATGTTCGCGGAGGAGGCGTTCCTAAGGAGACAGTTCGGGGACGTGTTCATTAAATGGGCGGAAGTTACGCCTGCCTTCATACCGAGGTTCGGCAACTGGAAATCACCCAATACTTCGTTCGGCCTTAAGACGGTCCTTAAGAGGGAGCAGTCCGGGCTTCTCGGTGTCACGGCTTCATTTACCCTTCTGGACGTCATCGTGGATTATTTCACGGACGGCAAGCTTGGAATCGAGACCATGTGGCTGATTATTTTCATGGTCAGCCTGTGCATTTACCTGACCCTGACGGGGCTGAAGAAGGCGAAGGTAATATAACAGAATTTGCTTGCAACCCGCATAAAAATAGTATATAAATACTTGATATTCTAAGAAAAGGACGGTCCCCTTGTTTATATGTCAAACCTTGAGGAGCTTAGGAAGGCAATCGACTCGCTCGACGACCGCCTGCTTGAGCTTCTAAACCAGCGCGCAAAAGTCGTAATTGAAATCGGCGGCATCAAGAAGCAGGAGAAGTCGGACTTCCACGTCCCCAACCGTGAGAAGGCCATCGTCGAACGCCTCACGGCCGCGAACCCCGGACCCTTCCCCAACGAATCCCTGCAGGTGGTGCTGAGAGAGATATTCTCGGCGTCGCTCTCGCTCGAACAACCGGTAAAGATAGCGTATCTCGGCCCCAGGGCCACATTCTCGCACCTGGCCTGCCTCCAGCAGTTCGGGTATTCCGCGCAGTACGTCCCCGTGAACAGCATAAAAGAGGTCTTCGCGGAGGTCGAGCGCGGGCTGGCCGAGTACGGCGTCGTGCCCATCGAGAACTCCATCGAGGGCGCGGTTTACTATACCCTCGACATGTTCATGGAGTCGGACCTGAAAATCTGGGCGGAGATAATGCTCGAGGTCACCGAGAACCTGATGAACAAGACCGGCAAGATGGAGGACATCAGGAAGGTCTGCTCCCACCCGCAGCCGATAGGGCAGTGCAGGGGCTGGCTCGAGAGCAACCTGAAAGGCGTCCCGGCCGTCGAAGTCTCGTCTACCACGAGGGCGGCCGAGATGGCGGCGGAAGACACTTCCGTTGCCGCGATAGCGAGCCGTCTCGCCGCGGACATATACGGGCTCAGGATAGTCAAGGAGCGCATCGAGGACGTCGCGGACAACTTCACCCGCTTCCTCGTCATATCCAAGAAGTCCCCAGCGAGGAGCGGGCACGACAAGACCTCGATACTGTTCTCGATGAAGGACAGGGCCGGCGCTTTATACGACATGCTGAAGCCGTTCGCCGAGTCCGGGATAAACCTGACCAAGATTGAGTCGCGGCCGTCCCGGAAGAAGGCGTGGGACTACCACTTCTTCGTGGACATGGAAGGGCATTACGACGACCCGAAGATACATGCGGCAATCGAGGACCTTGCAAAGGGGTGCACCTTCCTCAAAGTGCTCGGGGCATATCCCGCGGTCGAAAACGGCGGCAGGAAATAACCGTGATGAGACGGCTTACCACAGACGACATACAGACGCTCAAGCCGTACGTCCCGGGCAAGCCCGTAGAGGAGCTTGAGCGCGAGTTGGGCATCACGGGCTCGGTGAAGCTCGCGAGCAACGAGAACCCGTTGGGGCCGTCGCCCAAGGCGATGGCTGCGGTCCGGGACGCGCTCGGAGGGCTCAACCGCTACCCGGACGGGGCCGGTTTCTACCTTCGGAAGGCCTTGAGTGACAAGTACGGCCACCCGATAGACGGGATAATACTCGGCAACGGCTCGAACGAACTCCTTGAGATTATAGTCAGGACGTTCCTGCTGGACGGCGAAGAGGCCATTATGGCGGAGCCGTCTTTCGTGGTATACAAGATGGCGGCGCAGGCGGCGGGCAGGGAGAGGGTAATCGTACCCCTGAAGGCCGGGCGGCACGACCTTTCGGGCATGGCGGACAGGATAACGGCCAGGACAAAGCTGATATTCATCGCCAACCCGAACAACCCGACCGGGACTATCAACACCGCCTCCGAGATGGACGCCTTCATGGCGCGAGTCCCGAGTGACGTGATAGTGGTAGTGGACGAGGCGTACTTCGAATACGCCACCGACCCGTCTTATCCCGACACGATGAAGTACCTGAAGGCCGGGCGCAGGATCATAATACTGAGGACGTTCTCGAAGGCGTACGGGCTCGCCGGACTGAGGATTGGTTACGGGCTTGCAGACGCCGAGCTGACGGATCTGATGAACAGGGTGCGCCAGCCGTTCAACACGAACTCGCTTGCGCAGGCGGCGGCCCTAGCCGCGCTCGGAGACGCCGGGCACGTTTCGAAGTCGGTACGCATAAACGAGGAAGGCAAAAAATACCTCTACCGCGAGCTCGACAGGCTAAAGGTGGAATACCTGCCCACCCATGCGAACTTTATATACATGGACATGAAGAGAGATGCGGCTCCGCTCTACGAAGGGCTGCTGGGGAAGGGCGTAATAGTGAGGCCGATGGGGCCGAGCCAGTTGAGGGTCACGATAGGTCTGCCGGAAGAAAACGAGCGTTTCGTCAAGGCGCTTGAGGCATTGTTATAAATGACAACCTGTTCAATAAAGGCGAGGTGAATGCAAATGATTATCGTACTTAAGCCGGGAGTGACCCCGGCGGAAATCAAACATATCAAGGAGCAGTTGAAGAAGAAGAAGCTCAAGGCCCACGAAATGCCAGGGGTCGGCAGGACGGTCATAGCGGCCATAGGCGACACGACCACGGTATCCGAGCAGTGGCTTGAGGCGATACCGGGCGTCGAGAAGGTCGAGCGCATCCAGAAGCCGTACAAGCTTGTATCGCGCGAGACGGTAAAGGAAAACTCCATATTCAAGGTAGGCAAGGAGACCATAGGCGGGAACAAGCTATGCGTGATGGCCGGGCCCTGCTCGGTAGAGAGCCTCGCGGGGCTTATGCAGGTTGCGGGAGAGGTCAAAAAGGCAGGCGCGAAGTTCCTACGGGGCGGCGCGTTCAAGCCTCGCACCTCGCCGTACGCATTTCAGGGGCACGGCGAAGGTGGCCTGAAGTGGCTTGCGGAGGCGAAGAAAAAGACAGGTCTCCTGATAGTCACCGAGCTTATGGACCCGAGGGACACCGAGATAGTGGAACGCTACTCCGACGTAATACAGATAGGCACCAGGAACATGCAGAACTTCAGCCTGCTCAAGGAGGTCGGCAAGACGAGGAAGCCCGTGCTACTTAAGCGCGGACTCGCCGCCACCATAAAGGAGTTCCTGATGTCCGCCGAGTACATAATGTCCGAGGGCAACCACGAGGTCATATTCTGCGAGCGCGGCATAAGGACCTTCGAGACATACACGAGGAATACCCTGGACCTATCCGCCATACCCGCCCTCAAGAAAGAGAGCCACCTGCCGGTAATAGTAGACCCGTCTCATGCGACCGGCAAGAGGGACTTCGTGGCCCCGATGGCCCTCGCGGCCATAGCGGCCGGTGCGGACGGCCTTATGATTGAGGTGCACTCGGACCCGGAGAAGGCGTGGAGCGACGGCGAGCAGTCCTTAAAGCCTGACGCGTTTGCAAAGCTCATGGTCGAGATGAGGGCGGTGGCGAAAGCGGTCGGCCGTTCAATTTAAGACGTGGGTGAGAGGACGTGTTACGTGTTTATCACTCACGGTTGTATCACTCACGTGATTACCACACACGTGTTATAGGCAAATGGACATCCATTTTAAACAGGTAACCATAATCGGCACGGGCCTAATCGGAGGCTCGCTCGCCGGTGTTATAAGGGCGAAGAAACTCGCGGACGCGGTAGTCGGGGTCGGCCGGGACCGGGACAACCTCCAGGCCGCGCTCAAGATGGGCCTGATTGACCGGTACACCCACGACGCTAAGAAGGGCGTCGCGGGCTCAGACCTGGTGGTGCTCTGCTGTCCCGTCGGCATATTCGAGGACGTGGCGCGGGAGATCAAGCCGTACCTGGACGACCAGGCGATAGTGACCGACGCGGGCAGCGTCAAGGGCGCGTTGGTCGAGCGGCTTGAGGAGATTTTCTATCTGAAGGCCCGCTATGTACCGGCACACCCCATCGCGGGCAGCGAGAAGTCGGGGGCCAAGTCCGCCGACCTTAAGCTCTTCGAAGGCGCACGCTGCATCGTGACGCCTACCAGAAATACAGACCTCCAGGCGCTCGAAGCGGTTGTCGCGCTCTGGGAGAAGGCCGGGGCTGTCGTGCAGAGGATGGACCCGCAGGACCACGACAAGGTCTTCGGGATGGTCAGCCACCTGCCGCACGTCGCGGCATACGCGATGGTCGCTGCGCTCGCGGACATGGACGGCGGAGAGAAGGCTATTACCTATGCCGCGGGCGGTTTCAAGGACTTCACCCGCATTGCGGGCAGCCACCCGGCCATGTGGCGCGACATATGCCTCCTGAACGGGCCGAACATACTCGCGGCTCTCGACAGCTACCAGGAGGCGCTCTGGAAGCTTAGGGACATGATAGACAAGGGCGACGGCGAGAGGCTCGTGGCTGAGTTCGAACGCGCCCGTACGATAAGGCTAAAGATAAATTGACGCAGAGACACACAAACCTTACGTTTGTCATTCTGAGGCCCGGTTTGTGGGCCGAAGAATCTCGTAGTAAAAGTTTGCGGTTCTTGTAGTTTAGACTGTCACCCCGTGCTTGACACGGGGTCCAGGGATTATTATAAGCCTCTGGATTCCCGCTTTCGCGGGAATGACGGGCTATTAAAACCAGATTCTTCGCTTCGCTCAGAATGACAAGCGGTGTGGAATAGAAACGTACGGTACTGAACGTTTTATGCAAAGTCTTAAAATATCTCCCGGAGGGCCGCTCGAGGGCGAGGTAAGGGTGCCCGGCGACAAGTCCATTTCGCACAGGGCGGTGATGCTCGGCTCCCTTGCGGACGGCGTAAGCAGGGTAAGCGGCTTCCTGACTGGCGAGGACAGCGTCAATACCGCAAGGGCATTTGCCGCGATGGGCGTCGGGATCGAGGGCCTGGGCGGCACGGAGCTTACCATAAGAGGCGTGGGGCTGAATGGTCTTAAAGCGCCCAAAGGCGTGCTCGACCTCGGGAACTCAGGCACCAGCATCAGGCTGATGAGCGGCATTTTGGCCGGGCAGGGCTTCGGCTCTACGCTGACCGGCGACGAGTACCTCCGGAAACGGCCGATGGACAGGGTCGTCGTTCCGCTCACGGCTATGGGCGCCAAGGTCTCGGGCGAGGGCAAGAGGAACTGCCCGCCGCTCAGGATAGAGCCTGCCGATAAGGGGCTTAAGGGGATAGATTATGCGTCTCCTATCGCAAGCGCGCAGGTGAAGTCGGCGGTGCTGCTTGCCGGGCTGTACGCGGACGGCGAGACCTCCGTGACCGAGCCGCTCAAGTCCCGCGACCATACCGAGCGGATGCTCAGGTATATGGGCGTCGGCGTAAAGGAAGACGGCCTGAAGGTATCGGTCAGGGGCGGACAGAAGCTCTCGGCACGGGACTTCATGGTGCCGGGCGACATATCCTCGGCGGCGTTCTTCATGGTGGCCGCGGCAATCGTGCCGGGCTCGCGTCTGCTGATAAAGGACGTAGGGCTTAACCCGACCCGGACCGGCATAATAGACATCCTGAGGCTGATGAACGCGGACATATCCGTGGAGGACCCGCGCGAGGACGGGCCGGAACCCGTCGCGGACATAAGGGTGGGATACTCGGAACTCCAGGGCATAGAGATAGGCGGCGAGCTATTCCTTCGCGCCATAGACGAGTTCCCTATAATATGCATAGCTGCTGCGGCGGCGGATGGCGTCACGGTGGTCAAGGACGCCGCGGAGCTTCGGGTCAAGGAGTCGGACAGGATTGCCGCGATGGCGTCCGAACTCGGCAAGATAGGGGTCGGCGTCAAGGAGACCCCGGACGGCATGATAATCGAAGGCGGGCGTCCTTTCAAGGCCGCGAGGGTAGACAGCCACGGCGACCACCGGGTGGCGATGTCCATGGCAGTCGCGGCTCTCGTAGCGGAAGAGGACGACGAACACGCCGAGATGACAATCGATGATACTGAGTGCATCAACACCTCGTTTCCGGGTTTCGTGGAATTGCTGGAGAGCATAAGGGGCTAAAATTTTTGTCATTCTGAGCGAAGCGAAGAATCTGCTTTTATCTTTAACAGGGTGTATCGGGTTATATTAGTTTGTCAAAGAAAATAATCATCGCCATTGACGGCCCGTCGGGTGCAGGTAAGAGCACGGTTAGCAAGCTCCTTGCCGACGAGCTTGGCTACATATACATAGACACCGGCGCCATGTACCGGGCGATAGGCTGGAAGGCCGTGAAAGAGGGCGTCGAGCCCAAAGAGGGCCAAGCGCTCAAGGCGCTCTGCGCGAGGACGGAAGTAACCCTGAAACGGGACGGGGCGGGGCTTCGTGTATATGTCGACGGCATCGACGTGACCGGGCTTATCAGGACGCCGGAGATGAGCATGATGGCGTCCGCGGTATCCGCACAGCCGTGCGTCAGGGAGAGGCTCCTTGAGCTCCAGCGCGGCATGGGCAGAGGCGGCGGCGTAGTGCTCGAAGGCCGCGACATCGGCACGGTCGTGTTTCCGGACGCCGAGGCCAAGTTCTTCCTCGTCGCTGACGTCGAGGAGAGGGCCAGGAGGCGCTACGAGGAGCTTAAGGCCAAAGGCGAGGCCGTGGAACTGGACAGGACCCTCGAAGAGGTGAAGAAGAGGGACCACGACGACTCGAGCCGGGACATCGCACCGCTCAGGAAGGCCGATGACGCCGTGGTAGTGGACACGACCGGGATGCGCGTCAGGGAAGTGGTGGACTTCATGAGGGCCCGGGTGGGAGAGACAATCAAGGGCGGCAAGGCATAGTCCATGTACATACTCTATGACGTGGCGCACGCCCTGTTTTCGGTGCTTTTCAGGATACTTTTCAGTTACAGGATAGTAGGCCGGGAAAACGTGCCCAGCAAGGGCCCGGTGATTCTTGCCTGCAACCACGCGAGCTATATGGACCCGCCGTTTGTAGGGACGGGCATACCGCGGCGCGTGAACTTCGTGGCAAAGGAGGAATTGTTCGACCGTGCCTGGAAGCGGTTCATACTTACCAGGTGGAAGGCCTTCCCCATCAGGCGGGAGCAGCTCGACAAGGGGACGCTGAAGGTCATCCTCGACAAGCTCAAGTCCGGGGAGGTGGTGGGCCTCTTCCCGGAAGGGACGAGAAGCCCGGACGGAAACCTGCTGCCGGGCAAGAACGGCGTAGGCATGATAGTCTCGATGGCGAAGGTCCCGGTGGTCCCGGTCTACATCAAGGGAAGCTATAAGACACTGGGTAAAGTCCAGCAAAAGCTCAGGTTTGTGCCTATCACCATAGCCTATGGGAAGCCGATGGAGTTCCCGAAGGTCGAAGGCGAGGCCGGACGCGACCGCTACCAGCGGATAGCCGACGAGATAATGGCCGGGATAGAAAGACTTAAAAGGGAACTGGGTTAAGTATTGGCTGGAAAAAGGCGTTTGGATATGCTATATTTATAAATTAGCGTTTTTTACGCATTTAAGGCTTTTCAAAAGCTTTAAATATAATGCCACTAGGAGGTATGCAAGCAGATGAGCTACGAAGAAAAAGATCTGACGACAGAGTATTCCTCGGATGAGGAAAACGAGATGAACGAGGAGGTGGAGGAAGGCCAGGACGAAATGGCCCGTCTCTACGAAGAGTCGTTCAAAAGCGTAGAGGAGGGGACCGTCGTCAGGGGCAGGGTAATCCAGGTGCGTCAGGACGGCATCGTCGTCGACGTCGGCTACAAGTCGGAAGGCATCGTGCCAATCGACGAGGTACAGCCGGCGGAACTCGCCAATATCAAGCCGGGCGACGAGATAGAGGTCTACCTGGAGGAGCGCGAGGACTCGGAAGGGAACCTCATACTCTCCAAGGAGAAGGCCGACAAGATAAAGATATGGGAACATATCGAGGACGCCTGCAACAAGGAGATGACCGTCAGGGGCAAGGTCGTCGCCAGGATAAAGGGCGGCATGACCGTGGACATCAACGGCGTGAAGGGCTTCCTGCCCGGCTCGCAGGTCGACCTCCGTCCGGTCAGGAACCTCGACTCGCTGATAGGCCAGACGTTCGAGCTTAAGGTGCTCAAGGTCAACCAGAGGCGCGGCAACATAGTCCTTTCGAGGCGCGCCCTGCTCGAAGAGGTAAGGGACAAGAAGAAGGCCGAGACGCTCTCGACGCTCCAGGAAGGGGCCGTGATAGAGGGCATCGTGAAGAACATCACCGAGTACGGCGCGTTCATCGACCTGGGCGGCATAGACGGCTTGCTCCACATAACGGACATGTCGTGGGGCCGTGTCAGCCACCCGTCGGAGCTCTTTATGGTGAGCGACAAGGTCAACGTCATGGTGCTCAAGTACGACAGGGAGAACGAGAAGGTCTCCCTCGGCCTGAAGCAGCTCTCGTCGGACCCCTGGTCCGAGGCCGACAAGAAGTACCCCGTCGGGTCGAGGGTGCGCGGCAAGGTCGTTAGCCTCACCGACTACGGCGCGTTCGTCGAACTGCAGGAGGGCATCGAGGGCCTCGTGCACGTCTCCGAGATGTCCTGGACCCAGAAGGTACGCCACCCGTCGAAGGTCGTTGCAATGGGCGACATAATAGACGCGGTCGTGCTCTCGATAGACAAGTCCAACAAGCGCATCTCGCTCGGCATGAAGCAGATAGAGCCGAACCCATGGGACGTGATAGCCGAGAAATACCCGGTCGGATCGAGGATAGAGGGCAAGGTCAGGAACCTCACCGACTTCGGCGCGTTCGTCGGGCTAGACGAGGGCATCGACGGCCTCATCCACATCTCCGACATCTCTTGGACAAAGCACCTGAAGCACCCGTCCGAGGTCCTCAAGAAGGGCCAGAAGGTGGAGGCGATGGTGCTTTCCGTGGACAAGGACAAGGAGCGCCTCTCGCTCGGCCTCAAGCAGCTTGCCCAGGACCCCTGGGACGGCGACATACCCTCGAGATACAGGGTCGGAGACAACGTCTCCTGCCGCGTTATCAAGATAACCGACTTCGGCGTATTCGTGGAGCTCGAGGACGGCGTCGAGGGACTGATACACATCTCCGAGATAGACAAGGACGCCCATACGAGGGTGGAGGACCTCCTGAAGTTAGACGATACGGTTACCGCCAAGATAATCAAGGTGGACACCGCCGACAGGAAGATCGGCCTCTCCATAAGGGCGTTCAAGAAGGAGCAGGACAAGTCGTCACAGGACACCTACAAGGAGTCCGAGGACAAGTTCGACAGCTCGCTTGGGGCCAGGCTCAAGGAGGCCGAGAAAGAAGGCGCATAGTCCTTCGGTGACGCGATGAAAAAAAGGCCAGTAGCGATAATTGTGATCGGCTTGGTAGTGCTCGTAGCCGTGCTGATAGCGCTTTCCACCGCCGCCTCGCTCTTCCTGGGCGAGGCGCCGGTGGTGTCTTCGGACAAGGTCGCACTGATAAGGATCGAGGGCATAATCCTCGACTCTAAAGACGTCATCGAGCAGCTCAAGAAATACTCGAAGAACTCTTCCGTCAAGGCCATCGTACTCAGGATAGACAGCCCCGGCGGCGCAGTCGTCCCCTCGCAGGAAATCTACGAGGAAGTCAAAAAGGTGCGCGCCCAGGGCAACCAGAAGATAATAACCTCGATGGGCTCGGTCGCGGCCTCCGGCGGGTATTACATAGCCGCGGCCTCCGACAGGATTGTGGCCAACCCGGGCACGCTGACCGGGAGCATAGGCGTCATAATGGAGTTCGCCACCGCCGAGCAGCTGATGAGCAAGATAGGCATCAAGAACGAGGTGATAAAGAGCGGCCTGAGGAAGGACGTCGGCAACTTCATGAGGGCCATGACGCCCGAGGAAAGGGCGTACCTCCAGGGCGTGATAGACGACGTCCACGACCAGTTCATAGACGCCGTGGCCCAGGGCCGCAAGATGAAGAAAGAGGACGTCCTGCCGCTGGCCGACGGAGGCGTGTTCACCGGCCGCCAGGCGAAGGCATACGGGCTCGTGGACGAGCTCGGCGACCTCCAGGACGCGATAAACCTCGCGGGCAAACTCGGCAAGATCGATGGCGAGCCGAAGGTATTAGAGGAGCAGAAAAAGTACTCGGTCTGGGACCTTTTGAAGGGCGAGGACGTAGGGAACCTGTTCAAGGGGCTTTTCAGGAAGAACTTCCAGAGCCTGCTCTACCTCTACGCGGCGCCCGAAGTCAGGTGATATTGCAATTATCTTTAATCTTGACAAAGAGTTATGGATGTGGTATTTAAGTTTCTATACTGCTCATCCGACAATGAAATAATCGCCATGCATTTAAATATACAAGCATCGGGGAGGGAGAATGACGAAGGCTGAACTGGTGGAGAAGGTATCCGACAAGGTAGACGGTCTTACCAAGAAACAGACCGAGATAATCATCAATACAATCTTCGAAAGCGTGAAGGACGCACTCGCCAAGGGCGACAAGATAGAGATACGCGGGTTCGGGAGCTTCAAGATAAGGTCGAGGAAGCAGCGCGAGGGCAGGAACCCGAAGACCGGCTCGCCCGTTTCCGTACCGGCCAAGAAGGTCCCTTTCTTCAAGGCGGGCAAGGAACTGAAGGAGCTTGTTGACAGCCAGTAACCGAAGCCGTGTCCCCGGAGGGACTATTAAACTGATTGTCAATTAACCACAAAACGATATGGGCCGTGTAATATGGTCCTTAAGTGAAGGCAGGGTTTCAGTCAATGATCCCCTGCCTTTTTTGTGCGAGGCGCATATGTCGGAAGAACACGAACACGAGAAACTGGTCAAGGTGACTCTCTACCTCGAAGACGACCATATCGAGGCGCTCGATAAGGCTGCGGAAGAATATTCGAAGTTGTTGAACCAGCGCTGGAGCCGGGGTGCGGTGGTGCGGCTTGCGTTGTCGGACTTTTTCTCAAGAAGGGGAGAGATAACGTAGAGAGAGTTTGGGATGACATTGCGCAAACTTGTCGTCCCGAGCAGGGTCGAGGGACCTACCGTTGACTTTATATCCGTGAGATATTTATGCTTAGCAAGGACATGCTCGGTCGTCCGGGCGCGGTAACGGTAGACGAGGCGAGGGCGGTAATCGACGGTAGCTTCCGTGCGCCTCGTGCGGAAGCCGAGACGTTGCCCCTGATGGACGCGCTCAGGCGGGTGGTCTTCTCTGACATCGTGTCCGGCGCATCCCTGCCGGAGTTCCCGCGCTCCGTCATGGACGGGTACGCCGTCGCCGCGCGAGACACGTACGGCGCGACGGACTCGATGCCCGCGTACCTGACTGTCGCAGGCGAAGTGCTGATGGGCGAGGAGGCGAAGGCCGCTGTATCCAAGGGGCAGACGATGCGCATATCCACCGGTGGTATGCTGCCGCCCGGCTCTGACGCGGTCGTGATGCTCGAACACGTACAGGCGCTCGACGACGGGACGGTCGAGGTCATGAGGCCGGCCGCGCCGGGCGAGAACGTCGTCCAGACGGGAGAAGACGTCAAGGCAGGTGAACTCCTTCTGACCAGAGGTCACCGCCTGAGGCCGCAGGATATAGGCGCGCTCGCGGGCATCGGGTTGACCTCCGTCGAGGTATACAAAAGGCCCAGGGTCGCCATAATAAACACAGGCAACGAGATAATCGAGGCCGACCGGAAGCCGGGTCCGGGGCAGGTGCGTGACATAAATTCGTATAACCTCGCCGGGCTCGTGATGCAGGCCGGGTGCGAGCCGGTCAGGCTCGGGATATTCAGGGACGAGTACGATGATATAAGGCGCGCGGTCGGGGACGGCCTTGTCAAGGCCGACCTGGTTGCGATAACTGGCGGAAGCTCGGTCGGGACGCGCGACCTGACCGCGAAGGTGATAGACGGCATGGGCGGGCCGGGAGTCCTCGTGCACGGGGTTTCGGTCAGGCCAGGCAAGCCGGTGATAATCGGCCTTGCGGGCGAGAAGTTCGTCTTCGGACTGCCGGGGCATCCGGTCGCGGTCTCGGTCAGCTTCGAGCTTTTCATCAGGCCGCTATTAAAAAGGCTCTCAGGCGAGATTGACCCGCTCGGTATCGCGGGCATACCGCAGGTAAGGGTGGTGAGGGCGAGGATGACGCGGAACTTCTCCTCCGCGCAGGGCCGCGAGGACCACCTCCGTGTCGCGCTCGAACTGGTTGACGGCGAGCTGTGGGCGAGGCCGATACTCGGCAAGTCGGGGCTGATCACCACGCTCGTCAAGGCGCACGGCACGGTCGTCATACCGCTCGCGAAGCTCGGGCTCGAGAAGGGCGAGTGGGTGGATGTGAGGCTGTTCGAATGAAACGCCAAATATACATAGAGCCGACGCCATTAGAGGACGCCCTCAAGCTCTGGCGCGATAAGCTCACGGAGCTTGGCATATGGGCGCCGCTTGCCGGCGAGGTTGTGTCCGTGGACGACGCGCTCGGGCGGGTGACTGCGGAGGCGGTCGCGGCCAGGATTTCTTCCCCGTTCTACCACTCAGCCGCTATGGACGGAATTGCGGTGCGGTTTGCCGAGACCATCGGCGCGTCCGAGGCTGCCCCCAAAAAACTTAAAATCGGTGAGCAGGCGGTCTACGTGGACACCGGGGACCCGGTGCCGGACGGCTTCGACTCTGTGATAATGATAGAGGAGATAGACGAGCTTGAAGGCGGCTACATAGAGATAATAAAACCGGCCACCCCCTGGCAACACGTCAGGATAATCGGCGAGGACATAGTGGCGACCGAGCTGATAGTGCCGGAGAACCACGAACTGAGGCCGGTGGACGTGTCCGCGCTCCTCGCGGGCGGCGTGACCAATGTAAACGTCAGAAAGAGGCCTAAGGTTGTGCTGATACCGACGGGCAACGAACTCGTACAGCCGGGCGCGATACTAAAGAAGGGTGACATCATAGAGTACAACTCCCGGATGCTCTCCGGGATGGCTAAGGAGTGGGGCGCGGATACCGTGCGCTACGACATAGTGCCGGACAACATGGAGATGCTCAAAAAATACATCACCGACGCGCTCGAGGTCGCGGACATGGTTGCGGTCAACGCGGGTTCGTCCGCGGGCTCCGAGGACTTCACGTACCATGCTATAAAGGAACTCGGCGAGGTTATACTTCACGGCGTGAACATAAAGCCCGGCAAGCCGGCAATACTCGGCATCGTGAACGGCAAGCCGGTGATAGGCGTGCCGGGGTATCCCGTCTCCGCGTACATAGTGTTCAACTTTTTTGCGAAGGCGCTACTGCACGCATGGCAGGGCAGGGAGCCTGCCCCTACCGAGAAGCTTACGGCGAAGCTTTCACGTCAGATGGCCTCACCGCTCGGGCAGGAGGAGTTCGTCAGGGTGAAGCTCGGCAAGGTAGGCGGTAATATCATAGCGACGCCGGTATCGAGGGGCGCGGGCGTGCTGATGTCGCTCGTCCGCGCGGACGGCATCGTCAGGATACCCGCAAACAGCGAGGGGCTTGCCGCGGGCAGCCTGGTGGAGGCCGAGCTACTTCGGCACAGGGATAGCTTGGAGCACACAATCGTCTGCATAGGGAGCCACGACAACGCGCTCGACGTGCTCGGCAACTTCCTGAAGAAGCGCCACCCGGAACTGAGCCTGTCGTCCGCGCACGTCGGGAGCCTGGGCGGGATATTCGCGCTTAAGAAGGGCGAGGCGCACCTGGCCGGGAGCCACTTGCTCGACGAGGAAACCGGGGAGTACAACGTCAGCTACTTAAAGAAGCATCTCACGGACAAGGACCCCGTGCTCGTGAACCTCGTATACCGGGAACAGGGCCTTCTCGTGCCCAGAGGGAACCCGAAGAAGATAAAGGGCTTCGCGGACCTCGCGCGCGAGGACGTGGTGTTCGTGAACCGTCAGGCCGGGGCCGGGACAAGGCTTCTTACCGACCTGAACCTGAAACGGCTCGGCATAGACCCGTCGAGTGTCAGGGGATACGTACATGAAGAGTTCACGCACATGGCGGTCGCGTCGGCAGTGCTCTCAGGGGCCGCGGATACAGGCCTTGCGATACTCGCATCGGCGAACGCGCTCGGGCTCGACTTCATCAAGGTGGCCCATGAGCGGTACGACCTGGTGATACCGCGCGAGCATTACGACAACCCGATGATAAAGTCCCTGCTCGACATTATCCGCGACGACTGGGAGTTCAGGAAGGTGGTAATCGAGCTTGGCGGGTACGATACCAAGGACATGGGCAAGGTGATGTGGGAAGGTTAGCATGGACAGGAGGGAAGGGTTGGCAGGGCAAGAGATAATCAACAAGACTATGGACCCCTCGGACCTGGACACGGCAGGCGCGTGTGCGGTAATAGCGGGGCTTAACGCGCTGGTGCGGGAACTTAAGGAAAAGAAACTCCGGGTAAGTTCCTGGTACGGGCAGTTCGACCTGGCAGGCAACCCCATATTGTCCGAGAGGATTAACAGGGGGTACGGCTATACGCCGCTCGAAGGCGCGGAAGACGACGTCAACTTCCCCTGGTTTCTCTACTGGGAGATAGCATGGGTATTCGTGAACAACGAGTTTAGGCCAGGGCAAAAGGTCCTTGACCTGGGCGGAAGCTCTTCGCTATTTTCGTATTACCTGGCCTCGCTCGGCTGCGATGTGACAACCATTGACCTGCAGCGGGACCTTGTGGACAATGCAAACGAAGTAGCAGGAAGGACCGGCTGGGCGCTCAAGAACCACGTAATGGACATGGCCGTCATGGACTTCCCGGAGAAGTTCGACCACATAACATCCATATGCGTATACGAGCACATACCGTTGTTCGTCAGGGTGAAGATAAACCAGAGGGTTAAAGCGCTGCTCGTCGACGGCGGCAAGTTCAGCATAACATTCGACTACAAAAACCCGTCGAGGGCCGCGATGATAAATACGCCCGAAGACGTATATGAGCAGTTCGTGAAGCCGTCCGGCCTGAAGGTCAGGGGCAACGATCGGTTCCAGGAAAGCGGAAAGAACTACCTTCTGCACCCGTTCTATTATAACAAAGCCCTTTGGTGGTATAAAAAAGAGGCCGTGCTGAATGGCCATTTCAGGCCGTGGGAATTCTTCAGGACAAAGGATAAGAACGACTACACCTTTGGCGCGCTTTTCCAGGAAAAGTGTAGAGAAAGATAAGGACGGCCCGGCCGTGGACCTCTGTGGGTGTTTGCGCGGCGGGTGTGATAAGATAGGCATGGGCAAGGTGATGTGGGAAGGGAAGCAAGTAAGATAACCTCAGAGATATACCCATAGTATAACTACCGCTAGTCTGCGATAATCCCATTATATCATAAGCGTTTAACGTAAATATCATTATATGCACGGAGTGTTTGTTATAGCGCATAAGCTAAAACTGTAATTAATATGTATTCTATATTTTAGGCTTGACATATTCCGAGCATATGTTCATAATTGTCAGCAAGGTACAGGGGGTTAAATATTGAGACCGAAGTCATGCAGAAGCGTCGGCAGCCAGCCGGACATTATATATTTCAAGCCGCGCGGCGTCCCGCTGTCAGAACTTGAGGAAGTAGTCATTACGGTTGACGAGCTTGAAGCGATAAGGCTTGCCGACAATAACGGGCTTTACCAGGAAGAGGCCGCCATGAGGATGAACGTCTCGCGGCCGACATTCAGCAGGGTCCTGTCTTCGGGACGCCGGAAGGTTGCGGAAGCGCTCGTGCAGGGCAAGGCAATGAGGATCGAAGGAGGCAAGGTAGAGGTCGCCTCCGCCATAACGCCAAAGGAACAAGGAGAAGGCAAAATGAATATTGCAGTATCTACACTCGACGGCAAGACCATATGCGGGCACCTCGGCAAGTGCAAGGACTTTATTATCTATGAAACCGACGGCAAGGTAATAACAGGAAAACGCCTTTTAAGCTCCGGCGGGGCTTGTCCAGGACATGGCGGCGGACATAACATCAGCCCGTTCGATGGCTGCCATGCCGTAATAACGCAGGGCATGGGGCAGGGGATGCTGAACGGCCTCGTGCAGGCTGGCATCCAGCCGGTAATCACAGACCAGGCCGACCCTGATAAGGCAGTTATGAACTTCTTGAAGGGCGAGCTTTCCGGAACTACGAAGTCCACCTGCGAGTGCGGGGGACATTGACCGGCGCTGTTCCGGGATTGTGACCAGTTTGAAAAACAAAAAGGAGCCGCGAATTGCGGCTCCTATGCTTTATTGGCGTCCCCTGGGGGATTTGAACCCCCGTCGCCGCCGTGAAAGGGCGGTGTCCTGGGCCAGGCTAGACGAAGGGGACGCGTAATGAATTGCTAAATATACAAAAATGGACCCCTTCCTGTCAAGGCAAATATTTTTCGCCCCCGTTTTTTCGCTGGACATACCCCACCAGAATAATTATAATAAAAATCTGTACTAAAATCCCCCTAACTCACGATATCCTTAGAAGGCTGAAGAAAAATAGTCGCCGTACTGCCCCCGGTCCAAGCGTTGCACCGCGCTGGCGGCAGTGCCGGTAAGATATAGAGAGGAGCCGATAAATTATGGCAACCGTATTTACCACCTGGGGCACCGGCGGGACCGGCTCAGGGGCGCCGCCCCCGCTACCGCAGGAGATACCCATCAGGGCCATGATGGGCTGGGACGGCCTGATACTAAACGACGACACCGTCGACATCGTGGACATGACCAGGGAGTTCGCCGCCCGCTTCAAGGCGGAGTCGTGCGGGCAGTGTTTCCCGTGCCGCATGGGCTCGGAAGAGATATCCGCGATACTCGACCGCATCTGCGACGGGCATGGGCTGGACGCGGACATCGTCAGGCTCGAGGACCTCGCGGAATACGTGCACGAGTCCGCACGCTGCGACATAGGCCTGACCTCGCCGCACCCGATACTCGATGCGCTTAGGAACTACTGCGACAGGTTCATTGCCGCGGTGAACAACGCAAAGCCCATACCGCGCGGCAAATATGTCGTACAGGTGACCGCGCCCTGCATGAGCGCCTGCCCGGACCGGCTGGACATACCGGCCTATATCGAGAAGGTCCGCATGGACCAGTGGGAAGAGGCGATCAAGGTCGTCCGCAAGACCTGCTGCATGCCCGGCACCATAGGGCGCGTATGCGTAAGGGACTGCGAGTTCAAGTGCAGGCGCGGCCCGATAGACGAGCCGATAGCCATAAAACACATCAAGCGCTTCGCCGCTGACCAGGATGTCGCGGCCGGCAACCTGCCAGACACAGCGCCGCCGCCGAAGGACGCCAGGGTAGCAATAATCGGCGCGGGTCCCGCGGGCCTGTCGTGCGCCTACTACCTGGGTCTGAACGGCTACCGCTCGACGATATTCGAGGCGCTCCCCGAGCCGGGCGGTATGGCTGCTGTCGGCATCCCGGACTACCGCCTTCCTCGCGAAGTGCTGAGAGGCGAGGCCGCGAGGGTCGAGGCCGTCGGTGCCGAGATACGCTACAACGTGAAGGTGGGCGAGGACATCACCGTCGATGACATGCTCGGCAAGGAAGGGTACGCCGCCCTGTTCATAGGCGCGGGCGCGCCCAATTCCTCCGCGATGGGCTGCGAGGGCGAGGACGCCGGTTACACGGGCTATATTCCGGGCGTGGACTTCCTGCGCCGCGTCGCATTCGGCGAGAAGCCGCTTTCCGGCAAAAAGGTGCTCGTTATAGGCGGCGGCAACGTAGCGATGGACTGCGTGCGCACCGCAAGGAGGCTCGGTTTCTCGGACGTGAACCTGCTTTACAGGCGCACCGAGAAGGAGATGCCGGCCGACCGCGTGGAGATAGCCGAGTCCAAGGAGGAAGGGGTAGTGTTCCACCCGCTCATCGCCCCTGTCCGGATAATAGCCGAGGACGGCAAGGTCACGGGGCTCGAGTGCGTGCGCATGACTCTCGGTATGCCGGACGCGTCGGGCCGCCGGAAGCCGGTCCCCCAGGAAGGCTCCAACTTCGTGATGGAATGCGACGCCATAGTCCCGGCCATTGGCCAGGTGTGCGAGGTAGACAAGTTCGCGCCGGAAGGCGTCAAGGTAAACAGCTGGGGTACGCTTGCAGCGAACCCCATAACCATGCGCACGTCGGTCCCGAACATCTTTGGCGGCGGCGACTGCGCCACGGGTCCAAGCACGCTCGTCGCCGCACTGGCCGCGGGCCGCAGGGCCGCGCATTCTATAGCGCAGTACCTGGAGACTGGCGACTGCCATACCGAAGGCGCGGACTGGCTGGACCGTGCCGTGTCGGCGCTCAGCAAGACCGGCCATGCGGACAACGCCCCGTTCACGGTGACGACACACCGTATCCACCCGCCGGTCGCGGACCCGCATACCCGCACCAGCGACTTCTCGGAAGTCGAGGGAGGCCTTACACCCTCGCAGGCCAGGAAAGAGGCCGCACGCTGTCTCCGCTGCTACCGGATAGCGCTGGCCTTACTGAAATAAACGGAGGAACGATGCAGGGCAAAATGCTGCTTGACGGCGGGTGGGCCTCTTTCTCGCCCGGCCAGACGATACTGGAAGTGGCGCAGGCCGCGGGAGTGTACATACCCACGCTCTGCTATTACAAGGAGGCCGGCCACAAGGACATCTGCCGGATCTGCGTGGTGGAGGTGGAAGGTTCCGAAAAGCTCCTGCCCGCGTGCAGCACGCCCGCGAAGGAGGGCATGGAGGTCTGGTCGCTGACCGAGCGCGTATTGATTTCCCGGCGCCGTACCATAGACATGCTCATCGCGTCCGGCAGGCACGGCTGCTTCACGTGCGACGCGAACGGCGACTGCCGCCTGCAGGACCTTGCATACTCCCAGGGCGCGACCATAGCCGAGTCCCAGCCGCCGTCGGATATGTTCCCCGAGGCTTACGACGACCCGTTCATATACCGGGACTACAGCAAGTGCATCCTTTGCGGCAGGTGCACCGCAGCCTGCAACGAGGTCCAGGTCTACGGGGCGATAAAGGACCCGTTCGGGCGCCGGGAAGACCACCCGGGGCCGGAGGGCTGGTTCCCGCTTCCCGACAAGGACAAGTGCATGGTCTGCGGACAGTGCATCGACGCATGTCCGGTGGGCGCGCTTGTCGAAAAGAACGCGCGCGGCGCGGGACGGCGTTGGGAGACGGATAAGACCAAGACTGTCTGCGCTTACTGCGGGGTGGGCTGCAACATAGAGCTGAACACCAAGGACGGGCGGGTGGTGAAGGTCACCTCGGGTTCTGGTGTTGGGGTCAACGACGGGAGCCTGTGTATAAAGGGGCGCTTCGGTTACGAGTTTGTCAATAGCCCGGAAAGGCTCAAAAAGCCGCTTATCAGGACCAACTCCAAGGATGCCGAGGTGCCCATGTTCCGGAAGGCGGGCTGGGATGAGGCCCTGGCCCTGATAGCCGAAAAGTTCAAGGCCGCCCGCCTCGATAACCCGGACAGCTTCGGCGCGTTCTCGTCCGCACGCTGCACCAACGAGGAAAACTACCTTTTCCAGAAGTTCGCCAGAGCCGTCATGGGCACCAACAACGTTGACCACTGCGCAAGGCTGTGCCACGCCTCCACTGTCGCAGGGCTCTCCATGTCGTTCGGGTCGGGCGCGATGACCAACAGCATCGCCGACGTCGCCGAGAACGCGGACGTTTATTTCATCATCGGCTCGAATACGACCGAGGCGCACCCGGTCATAGCCATGAAGCTCAAGCAGGCCGTAAGGCGCCGGGACGCGAAGGTAATCGTCGCCGACCCGCGCAGGATAGACATGGTTGACCACTCGGTCCTCTGGGTGCGCCAGAGGCCCGGCACGGACGTCGCACTGTTAAACGGCATCATGAACGTCATTGTCAATGAACTGCACAAGGAGGACGCGAAGTTTATAAACCACCGGACCGAGAACTACGATGAGTTCTTCCGGGCGATAAAGGACTTTACGCCGGAGATGGCCGCCAAAATCACAGGCGTCCCCGCCGAGGACATACGCAGGGTCGCGGAGGTTATCGCCGGGTCAAAGGCGATGAGCATCGTGTACTCGATGGGCATCACCCAGCACACGACGGGCGTGGACAACGTGCTCTCTATTGCCAACCTCGCGATGCTGACGGGCAGCATAGGCCGGCCGGGAGCGGGCGTGAACCCCCTGAGGGGCCAGAACAACGTACAGGGCGCATGCGACATGGGCGCGCTGCCAGGAGACCTGCCCGGCTACCAGAAGGTCTGGGACGAGGCGGCCCGCACCAAGTTCGAACACGGATGGGGTGTGAAGCTCAGGGACAAGGCCGGGTTCACCGTGACCGAGATGATGGACGAGATATACGCCGGGCGCATCAAGACGCTGTATGTAATGGGCGAGAACCCGGTGCTCTCCGACCCGGACTCGAACCATGTCAAGAAGGCTCTCGCGAAGCTCGGCTTCATGGTAGTCCAGGACATATTTATGACCGAGACGGCGCAGTACGCCGACGTCATACTGCCGGCGGCCTCCTGGGCCGAAAAGGACGGCACGTTCACCAACACCGAGCGCCGGGTCCAGCTCGTCCGTGCGGCCATACCGCCGGTAGGAGAGTCGAAGCCCGACTGGAAGATAATATCCATGATAGCCGAGGCCATGGGCGTCGACGGGTTCAATTACAGGTCGTCCAGGGGCATATTCAACGAGATGGCGCCGCTCACCCAGCAGTTCAAGGGCATGAGCTACAAGCGCCTTGACGCCGAGGGCGGGCTTCAGTGGCCGTGCCCGTCGCCTAAACACCCGGGTACGCCCATACTGCACACAGAGAAGTTTACGCGCGGCCTGGGCAAGTTCCACGCCGTGGCCTACAGGGCCCCGGCCGAGTTACCGGACGCCGATTACCCGTTCCTGCTGACTACAGGGCGCATACTCCAGCACTACCACACAGGGACTATGACGAGGAAGGTCGCAGGGTTGAACCACATCGTGCCCGAGGCGCTCATGGAGCTTAACCCGGCGGACGCGGAGGCGCTCGGCATCAAGGAGCGCGAGATGGTCAAGGTGAAGTCTCGCAGGGGCGAGATAGCCATCCGGGTGCGTGTCACGTTCAGGGTGGCGAAGGGAGTGGTGTTCATACCGTTCCACTTTGTCGAGGCCTCGGCGAACGTGCTGACCGCGGCCAACCTCGACCCTATAGCGAAGATACCGGAGTTCAAGGTAAGCGCGGTGAAGATTACGAAGGCGTAAGCCTTACTGTTTGCCGCATGCAATAAGAAATATAGAACTAAAGATATGACCTCCGGCATGACTGGCCCACGAAAGCACTACCGGCTGTACGCCATACTATCCCTCGCCATAATTGCGCTCATCGTCATAGCGGCCACGCGTTTCAACATCAAGCGCCATTTCGAGGGCGTCTACATCCTCAAGGCCGGGAAGGGCGCTCTCATCGAGCTCACCGACGACATCTATCTGGGCGACGGGAGCCGTCTCATCTGGGGCATGGACCTGGACTACCCGGTCTTCCATGTCGGAGAAACAAAGGAAGAGTTAACGAAGGGGCCTCATCTCTATTACGAGTGGGACAGTGGAGAAGGGGGCGGGTATGTCAGGAACTTCCTCCCCGGCGGGAAGGAGCTGGTCACCTGCTTCAGCAGGTTCGACGACGTGGACAAACAGGAACACGGGCTATTTGTAGGCGGAGGCCTTCCGGCAAGCGTCCGCGTAGACTCCGCGCTCAAGCTGAACGAGACCGGGATGGCATATTTCGACGGGAAGACATGGCACCACGTCTGGTGCAGCGTGAACGAGGGCCTGGCCTCGTGCATATCCGCTCAGAAGGTCCCGTCTTTCAAGTGGAAGTTCCTCGGCAGCAAGGTCTTGCAGTCCACAAGCAGGTCTCTTTCGATTAGGAGCAGCCACGAGGTCGTTATGGACGGTGTGCCTCTCGGCATAGACAGGTATGCGTACTTCAATGCGGGAGAGACTTTCTTCGTCCTCTCCGTCATCATAAAGAACACGGGCAAAAGCCCTGTCAGCTATTACTACTGTTACGGCGACGAGCCGTGGGTAGGCAGTTACGGGACGTCCGCGGGCAACGTCGGCTGGGTGAAGGACAGGGTCATGGACTACGTCGGATGGGTGGACACATCGAAGTACGACTTTGCCGGGATGTACGACTGCGGCAACGACGCCATAGGCGAAGGGCATGACTTCAGTATGACGGCCGACTTCATCGAATGGCTTGGGAACAACAGGCCTGAGCAGGCCTATTTCTCTAATGCGCCAAACGACTTTCCTAAAGAGGGCATGAAAGAGCCTTTGAGCAGCAACCAGAGGTATATAGGCATACAGTGGGGGCCGCGCATTTTGCGGCCCGGCCAGACGGAGCGTTACAGCATGGCCATTGGCATGGCCGGCCATGACCCCAAAACAGGCTTCCCGGTCAAGCCGGATATAAACCTGAAGAACACGCCATAGCTGTTTTTGTTTTTGCCTTCCCGTCTCCTCTGTATTAGAATAAATGCATGGAAAAGCTAGACGCGCGCATACAAAGGGCGATGTCCGCCGGCAGGGATGAGATACGCGCCCTACTGAACGACCCGTCCGACAGGGTAGCCCTGGCGCTTCTGTCCAACACTGGCATCACCGAGGACGACCTGCTGGTGCTGGCGAGGCGTCGCGACCTGCCTGGCGATGTGCTCGGAGGTATTGCCGGCAGGAAGTTCACCGCCGACGGGTACAAGGTCAAGGTCGCCCTTGTGAACAACCCGCGCACCCCGCGCCGTACGGCGCTCGGGATGCTGCGCGACATGAGGTTGAGCGAGATGGCCTTTGTCACCCGGAACAAACAGCTGCCTACG
>Ga0334722_10000257_pt1 | contig 81253 bp, 60 predicted proteins | sample C3_bottom_MG_FD_207210 | JGI IMG/M metagenome (GOLD analysis project Ga0334722, IMG submission 207210) | Sediment microbial communities from Yellowstone Lake, YNP, Wyoming, USA - C3_bottom | ecosystem: Environmental > Aquatic > Freshwater > Lake > Sediment | place: USA: Wyoming | collected...
CCGGCGGTGCCGATCGCGGTGGTCACCTTGCCGAGCATGCCGACCTTGTTCTGGATCTCCAACCGCATCGTGATGCTGTAGCTTTCGCTTGGAGAAAGCGTCGTGGCCATAAATCCCCCCCTCGGCAGGTTGGTTGTGCGGATATAGTGGCGTATTTTAGGCGCGCGTCAGGTGCAATTCAAGCGCAATAAGGGCGCGCTGAATTGCCCGCACTGCGCCGCCCGAGACAGCCCCGGCGAAGATGAACGTCGGGCATGTCGTCAATCGCCTGGGCGTGGAGCCCGGCGGTTACACCCCCCGTTTCGGACAGACGGCGGCGAGGCCGCACTCCGGGCACCGGGGTTTGCGGGCAACGCATACCTGCCGCCCGTGCCACCCGAGCCGCGTGGCGAACTCCCACCACTTCTCCCGCGGGATCGCCTTGGCCAGGTCCTCCTCGATCCGCGCGGGGTCCTTCGACGCGGTCAACCCGAGGCGGAACGAAACCCGCCCGACATGGGTGTCCACGGGGAGCGCGGGGAACCCGAAGCAGGCGCCGAGGAGAATCGAGGCGGTCTTCCGGCCCACGCCGGGAAGGGCCGTCAACTCCTCCATCGTCCGCGGAACGCGGCCGTCGTGGCGTTCCACGAGGGCGGCGGACAGATCCCGCACGGCTTTCGCCTTGTTCCGGTAGAAGCCGGTGGAGCGAACCGCCTCCTCCATCTCTCCCTGGCTAACCTTCGCGAAGGCGGCGGGACCGGGCCAGGCGCGGAACAGCGCCGGGGTCACGCCATTCACCCGCTCGTCCGTGCACTGCGCCGCGAGCACGGTAGCTACGAGCAGTTCGAACGGGTCCCGGTAATCGAGGAGGACCCGCGCCCCTGGGTATGCCTTCGCGAGAAAGGCGAGAACTTCCGTTACCGGCGCCGCCCCCTTCCCCGTATTCATTTCGCGGGCTCGCGGCGGTAAACCACTACATCGAACCCCTGGACGTCGACATCGAAGACGAATCCCTCGACGGTGCAGGTGTAGAGGTCCCCGGCCTCCTGCGCATCGGCCCCGGAGGCGAACACCCCCAGGGCGACGAGTGCGTCGATCATTCCCCGCACCTCGCGGAACGTGAGGTCCATGGCGGTGATGACGTTGTAGACGCGCCCGCTGTGGGAGATCGGGTACACGTCGAAATCGGTCATGTCCATCCCTTGCATCTTCCCGCGGTTCATTTATTCCAGTCTACCACGCGGGATTGAAAGAACCTTTCCCGTCTGCTACCTTCAACCTACCAGTGTAGCGTCTCGCAAATAGCCTGACGCATCGAGAGCATCGATGCGCCGCGCCAGCAAGGCGCGCGACTGAGGCGTACTGTGAAGTACGGCGCAAGGAGCGCAACGCAGCTGGAGCGGATGCAGCGACGCTCGAATGCCAGGATATTTGCGAGACGCTGCACTAGCTTCCCGCGGAAACCGGAGGAATCCCTTGCTCATCCAGGACGTCCTCGAGCACAACGCCCGCACCCATCCCTCCCGGGTCGCACTCGTCTCGGCGAAGGAGGAAGTGACCTACCGGGAATTGCGCGACCGGGTCCGCGGCTACGCCGCCGTGCTCCGTTCGGGAGGGATCGGCAACGGGGACCGCGTCGCGATCCTCGCACAGAACTCCGTCCTCTACCTGGAGGCCCTTTTCGCGGTGACCCGCGCGGGCGCCGCTCTCGTTCCGCTGAACCACCTGCTGATCGGACGGGAACTGGTCGCCATCCTCGAGGACGCGGATGTGAAGGCGCTGCTGTTCACGGAGGAGTTCCGCGACCGGGTCGCGGAGATCCGTCCTTCCCTGCCGGGGATCGGCTGCTTCGTGGCCATCGACGATCCGGAGTTGCCGAGGGACGGGGGAGACGACGCACCGGACGCCTCTCCACCCGTCCTCGAGACGGACATCGCGCTGGTGATCTACGACGGAGGGATATCGAGCCGCCCGAAGGGAGCGATGCTCTCCCACCGGAACCTGCTGGCCGCCTCCGCTTCTTCGGCGCTCGAGCTTTCCCTCTCGCGGAACGACGTCTTTCTATCCTGCGCCTACCTCCCCTTCCTCGGCGGGACGGGACGGCTTCTGCGATTCCTCTACGTGGGGGCGACGATCGTCCTGCAGCCCGAGTTCGACCCGGAGGAGGCGTTGCGCGCGGTCGAACGCCAGTCCGTCACCCGGGTGCTCCTCACCCCGACGATGATTGCGCAGATCCTCGCCTTCCCGTCCGCCGGGAAATTCAACCTTTCCACCCTGAGATCCGTCCTGTACGGCGGCGCGGTGATCCCGCTGGACCTGCTCAAGCGCGCCATCCGGTTCTTCCGGTGCGGCCTCGTCCAGTCCCACGGCAATGTGGAGTCCGCCGGGCTCCTGACGGTCCTGCACGAGGAGGATCACTCGCTGGACGAAAGCACCCCCTACATGCGGAAGCTCATGTCGATCGGAAAAGAGGCGATCGGGGTCGAGGTCCGGGTGGTCGACGAGGACGGCCGGGAAATCGCTCCGAACGAGGTGGGCGAGATCGTGGCCCGCGGACCGAACGTTTTCGAGGGATACCGGAACGACCCGGTCCTCACCGCGAAGGTCCTGCGGGACGGCTGGCTCCGGACGGGGGATGTGGCCTCCATCGACGAGGAGGGGTACATCTACATCGTCGATCGGAAACGGGACACGCTGACGGTCGAGGGGATCTCGATCTCCCCGCGGGAGATCGAGAACATCCTTTGCGAGCACCCCTCCGTGAAGGAGGCCGCCGTGGTGCCGCGGCCCGATTACACGATGGGCGAAGTGCCCGTGGCCGTGGTCGTGCTGCGGGAGGGTATGAAGGAAGACCCGGAGAAGATCCTGAACCACTGCCGGCGGAACATGGCGCCCTTCAAGGTGCCGCGCGCGATCGAGTTCATCCCCGCCCTCCCCCGGAACGCCCAGGGGAAAGTGCTCAAGGCGCGGCTTCGCGACCGCGAGGCGGCTCGCCGGCACTCCTGATCACGTCGCCGTCACCTCGTCCTCGCCGAACACTTCCGCGGTAAACGCCCGGAGCGTCGCCCCGTGCCGCCACGCCGAGGGGGGAAGGCCGGCCTTCACGCACGTCTGGTCGAGGAACGTCTCCCGATCCCACCCCCACTCGACGGGAACCTGCGGAAGCAGCAGGCCCCGCATCCGCCCCTGCGCGACCATCAACCCGTGCTTGCCGACTTCGACCTCTTCGGGCCGGACGGGGAACAGGGGGGTCAGGACCGAGATCTCGACACGCAGCGAGGGGAGTTCCTTCGGGGACACGGGGGGAAAACGCGGGTCCTCGGTCGCCGCGGCCACCGCGCACTCCTGGACCACCTTGAAGAGCGGCGCCACCGCCTCGGTATAGCCGATGCAGCCGCGCAACCGCCCGTTCTTCGTGAGGGTGACGAACGCGGCTCCGGGGGCGGCCAGCGTTCCCCGCGCACCTTCCTCCGGCGGAATCTTCCCCGCGCCGATGTACCCTTCCAACGCCCTGCGGGCGATCCCGAGCAGCTCTTTTCGCTGCGACGCGTCCAGGTACGCATCGAGTCCCGTCCCGGCGGCCTCCGTCATGAGCTCACCTCCCTCGGGCTTCAGCCGGGCTGCAAGCGGTACTCGGCGGGAATCGCCTCCTCGAACCCCTCGGGCAAGGTCACGTCCCCGGGGATGACGATCTTCGACTGGCAGGCGAGGAACGCGGGGACGATGTCGGGGTCGAACTGGGTCCCCGAGCAGCGGCGGATCTCGGCGATCGCATCGGCAACGGGGAGCGCCTTCCTGTACGCGCGGGTGGAGGTCATGGCGTCGAAGGTGTCTGCGATCGACATGATGCGGGACGCGAAAGGGATGTTGGTCCCCGCGAGGCGCGAGGGATATCCCTTTCCGTCGAACCGTTCGTGGTGGTGCCGGATGGCGGGGAGCAGGGGCCGGAAGAACGGGATCGGTTCGAGGATCCGGACGGCCGTCTCGGGGTGGCGGACGATCTCCGCGAACTCCTCTTCCGTGAGCTTCCCTGGCTTGTTCAGGACCGCCTCCCGGACGCCGATCTTCCCGAGATCGTGCAGCACCGATGCCCGGCGAAGGTCTTCCAGCTCCTCCCCCGTCATCCCCAGTTCCGTCGCGATCGCAAGGGAGTAGAGCGTTACCCGCTGCGAGTGGCCGCGGGTGTAGAAGTCCTTCGCCTCGAGCGCCTTGATCATCGCGTCGATGGAGCGCACGTACATCAAGTTGATGATGTCGGTCTGCTCCTTCACCTTTTGTTCGAGGTTCGTCCGGTAATCGTCGAGCTCCCGCTCGAGATCCTTCTTGCGCAGCGCGTTCTCGATGGTGATCAGCAGGACGTCGAAGTTGAAGGGTTTCGTGATGTAGTCGCACGCTCCCATCTTGAGCGCGTGAACGGCGGTGTCGAGCTCGGCGTTGGCGGACATGACGATGCCCGCTGTCCCGGGAGACCTCTTCCCCCACACTCCGAGAAGCGCGATCCCGTCCATGCCGGGCATCCGGATGTCGGTGAGGAGAACGTCGTACGGGCCGCCGCTTTCGAGCATCGCCAGCGCCTCGTTCCCGTTGGACGCCTCTTCCACGGAATATCCCGCGATTTCGAGGCGTTCCCGGACGATGGAACGGAGGAATTCCTCGTCATCGACCACGAGGACGCGGATTTTGGCGGGGTCTACCTTGACTTCCGGGGTGCAGGTTGAGAATCCCATGATCCGATTATCGCCCCGGGGAACCGAAAACTTTACTGGAAAATCGAAAAATATTCCTGAGGCGATTTCACACGTTGAACCGGACGTGCACGATGTCCCCGTCCTTGACGACGTACTCCTTTCCCTCGAGTCGAAGCTTCCCTTCCGTCTTGGCCTTCGCCATCGACCCGCAATGCAGGAAATCGCAGGAGGAGATGACCTCGGCCCGGATGAACCCCTTCTCCAGGTCGGAGTGGATCTTCCCCGCCGCCGTCGGGGCGGTGCTGCCCTCCCGCACGGTCCAGGCGCGCACCTCGTCCTCCCCCACGGTCAGGAAGGAGATATACCGCGTCGCCTCGAAGGCGCCGCGAACGAGCTGGTCCCGGGCGGACCGCGCGATCCCCATCTCCTTCAGGAAGTCGGCCTGCTCGGTCGGCGACAGCTGGGCGATCTCTTCCTCCACCTTCGCGCACAGGCGCACCAGGGGAACCTTCGCCTTCTCCGCTTCCTTCACCACGTCGGGGTACGTCTCCGCCGCCGCCTCCCCTTCACCGACGTTCAGGATCAGAAGCGTCGGGAGGCGGGATACGAAGCGGAACCCCGAGAGGACCCGTTCCTCCTCGACCGACAGGTCGACGTTCCGAAGGGGAATATCCCGCTCGAACGCCGCGATCGCCTTGTGCAGGGCGGTCCACTCCGCGTCCCGCTTCGCCTCCTTCGTCATCCGCTCGATCCGTTTCTGCGCGACGAGGTAGTCGGAGAGAACGATGGCGGAGGAGAGTTCGCGGAATTCCGCCGCAGGGTGCAAGCCGCCGGGAGGCGCCGGGTGGTAGTCGTCGGCGAAGGCCCGGACGACCAGCGCGAGGACCTCGACGCCCCGAAGCTCCGTGAGGGCCTGCGGAGAGAGGAGGTCCGTCTCTCCGGCGTCGATGTCGTGGAACGCGATGGAGATGTAGGTGACCTTCTTGGGGTGGAAGATCTCCGCCATCCGGTCGACCCGCTCGTCCGGAACCTTGATGGCGCACACCCCCGCGCTCTTCCCCTGGGCGGTTCCCTCCGCGACGCCCGAAAGCGAACGGAACAGCGTGCTCTTCCCCGATCCCGTGTTTCCGAAGATGCCTACGTCCACCGATTCGCCCCCCTTGCTACGTGCCGCATTTCACTCGTCCGGAATCCCTGCCAGCAGGTCGTCCTCGGGCAAGGGTAGCCCGGGAAGCCGTGTCCTGGCAAGGACGTACGTTTCCTGGCGCGCGAACTCCCTGTAGCCGGGGCGCTCGAGGATCCGCCGGGTGTCCTTCGCCTGCGTCTTGTGGCAAAGAAAGGCGAGGATCTTCGTCTCCACCTGCTCGGAAGTGTCGATGAAGGCGGTGAGCCTCGATCGCGGAACCCCGGAAAGAGCGGCGTCCCACCCCGAGAAGATCTCCTGCGCGATCTCGAATTGATACAGCTTCAGGGGCGCCCAGGCGGGGGAGCCGTGGCCGGGGTACCACGTCGGATCGCCGGAGCGGTCGAAGGCGGACAGCGCCACCTCGCACATGACCTTGTGGTCCGCGTGGCGCGACACCCCCTCGGGGCCGAATCCCACAAGGACATGGGGGCGCACCCGTCGGATCACCTCGACGGCGCGCTCCACCAGGTACTCCCGGGGAACGTTCACCAGTTGGCCGTCCAGGAACCCGAGGAAGTGGACCCTGGAGATTCCGAGGATCTCCGCCGCCGCCATCAGCTCCCCGGCGCGCACCTCACCGAGGTGCTCCCGGTCGGTCACCGGGGGATCGCCGACCATCCCGGCCTCCCCCCGGGTCCCCGTCGCCAGGTGCACCTCCGCTCCCGCGCGCGCGTAGCGCGCGATCGTCCCCCCGGGACCGAACGTCTCGTCGTCGGGATGCGCCAACAGAAACAGGATTCTTTTCCCCATGGCCCCCCCCGATCCCAAGGATACCTCAACGGGAAAGAAGGTTTCGGGCTTGCGATATGGAATCCATGGTCCTATGCTCTTCGGCATACCGGCAATCGATCGGAGGCCCAGCATGCATCAGCTCCGCCGGACCGCATCCGTCGCCATCGTCACCGCCCTGTTTACCGCTGTCCCCGCCTTCTCCGATCCTCCCGACATCCCGATCCTCGTGGACGGCGTCCCCCTGGACGCCCGGGGGATCGCGGTTCGTGGCGAAGTGTACATCCCGGCTTGGATCCTCGAGAATTACGGCGGGACGAGAGTCGAATGGGTTCGCCCGGCGAACCTCCTCCAGATCAACACGGCCTCGCACCCCCGAGATCCGGTTCCGGTGGAGGGAACGCTCAAGGTGAAGGTCGGATCGTACCTGGCCTCGGAAGGATTTGTGATCGGGAAGTCGACGCGGCTGTTCCTGCTGAACACGGACCCGAAAGAGTTCCGGTTCCCCGACGGGAAAACCGCCGCGGACCGTGCGCACGAAGGGACGATCGCACGGATCGGCCCCGCCTCGGCCCCCGCCGTCGAATACCTGCAACTGGCGCCCACGGCCCGCTTCACGCGGGAAGGTTGGGCCGTGGTTTCCCGCATGCCGAAGGAGGAGATCTTCGTGCTCCCCGCCCTCGTGGAGCGGTACGAGGCGCTGTACAATACGCTATTTTACGACCTGCTGACCAACCTGGTGCTCGAGATGGAGCAGCGGGTGCGGGAATCGGGCGCTCTCGACCCGGCGGTGCGGAAGATCGAAATTCTTCCGGTTACACTCGGTGAAGACGGCGCCGGCTCCATCCGCTCCGCTCCGGGGATCCGGTTTTTGTTCGGCCGGATGCTTTACGGAAACCGGCAGATCGTGTGGAACGTTCCGGTCGCCATCCAGGGGGCCGCGGAGACGTCGGTGGAGCTGTCGCACCGCAACGCCGCGGTCCACCAATGACGTCCCCTACCAGGTGTACCCCGCCTCGCCGTGCTCCGAGAGGTCCAGCCCCATCACTTCGTCCTCCCGCGAAACGCGAAGCCCCATGATCTTGTCCAGGACCTTCAGCAACGCATAGGTGACGACGAAGGAGTAGACCAGGACGACCCCCGTCGCCAGCGCCTGGATCGCGAGCTGCTTCGGGTTTCCGTAGAACAGCCCGTCGGCCCCACCCGGATTGACCAGCTTCGTCGCGAACAGTCCGGTAGCCAGCGTGCCGAGGACTCCCCCCACGCAATGGACCCCCACCACGTCGAGGGAGTCATCGTATCCGAAACGCCCCTTCAACATCACTGCCCCGTAGCAGATCGACCCCGCCCCCGCGCCGATCAACAGGGCGGAAACCGGTTGCACGAATCCGGACGCCGGGGTGATGGTGCCGAGCCCCGCGATGCACCCGGAAGCGGCGCCGAGGACCGTCGGCTTGCCGCGGTGGAGCCACTCGGTGAACACCCAGACGAGTGTTCCAGCGGCGGCGGCCATGTGGGTCGAAACGAAGGCATGCACGGAGAGGCCGTCCGCGGCGAGCGCGCTCCCGGCGTTGAACCCGAACCATCCGAACCAGAGCAATCCCGCCCCGAGCACCGTCATCGGCAGGTTGTGCGGCGCCATGTTCTCGGTGCCGAAACCTTTCCGCTTTCCGACCACGAGGGCCGCCGAAAGCGCCGAGACGCCCGCGGTGATGTGCACGACCGTTCCTCCCGCGAAATCGATCGCACCGAGGTTCCGGAGCCACCCGCCGATCCCCCACATCCAGTGCGCGACCGGGTTGTAGACCAGCAAGGACCACAGCAGGCAGAAAACCAGGTACGTGGAAAAACGGAAACGCTCCGCGAACGCCCCGGCGATCAGGGCGGGAGTGATGACCGCGAACATCATCTGGTAGATCATGAACGCCTGATGGGGAACCGTGGCCGCGTACCCCTTGTACGGCTCGATGCCGACCCCGGCGAGGGCGAACCAGGACAAGTCGCCGGTCACCCCTCCAAGGTCCGGGCCGAACGCCGCGCTGTACCCGACGAGCATCCACTCGACGCTGATGAGGGCGATGACGATGAAGGACTGCATGATCGTGCCGAGGATGTTCTTCCGCCGGACCATTCCGCCGTAGAACATGGCCAGCGCCGGGGTCATGATCATGACCAGAGCGGCAGAGACGAGAAGCCACGCCGTGTCGCCGTTGTTCACACCGATATCCTCCTTGGTGAAGGTGATGGGGCCGGATCGGTGCGAGCAACGTACATGCCATGAGCGAGCGTGCCGAATGGAAAGGAGGTTCCGGTGGAAACGCCGCCGGGAGGAAGGACAATTACGTAGATATAATTACAATAATGTTAAATATAGTACATATTTGGCGGCCTGCGGATAAGAAGACCGGAGGGCGCCGCGGATGCGGCGCCCTCCTCCTCCGGCAGGTGAAGTCGGCCCCATCACCCCCCTGGAGGATCCTTCATCCCTTCCGCCCGAAGCGCTGCCGGCCTACCAGTTGTACCCGGCCTCGCCGTGCTCCGAGAGGTCCAGCCCCATCAACTCGTCTTCCCGCGAGACGCGAAGCCCCATGAACTTGTCGAGCGCCTTGAGCAGCCCGTAGCTCACGACGAAGGAGTAGATCAGCACGGCCGCCACCGCGAGCGCCTGGATCGCAAGCAGCTTCGCGTTCCCGTAAAAGAGGCCGTTCGCCCCGCCCGCGTTGATCGCCGTGGTGGCGAGCAACCCCGTGGCCAGCGCGCCGAACGTTCCGCCCACGCAGTGGACGCCGACCACGTCGAGGGCGTCGTCGTAGCCGAACCGCCCTTTCATCATGACGGCGCCGTAGCAGACCGCCCCCGCCGCCAGTCCGATCGCCATCGCCGAAAGCGGCGTGACGAACCCGGAAGCGGGCGTGATCGCCACCAGCCCGGCCACGCACCCCGAGGCGGCGCCGAGCACGGTGGGCTTGCGGCGGTGAACCCATTCCACGAAGACCCAGGAGAGGGTGGCGGACGCCGCCGCCAGGTGAGTGGCCACGAAGGCGCTCGTGGAGAGCTCGCCCGCAGCGAGGGCGCTGCCGGCGTTGAAGCCGAACCATCCGAACCAGAGGATGGCGGCTCCGGTCACCGTCATCGGAAGGTTGTGCGGGGCCATGTTGTCCGACCCGACCCCCTTCCGTTTCCCGACGACCAGTGCCGCCGCCAGCGCCGAGACCCCGGAGGTGATGTGGACGACCGTGCCCCCTGCGAAGTCGAGGGCGCCCATGTTCCGGATCCACCCGCCGATCCCCCACACCCAATGGGCTACGGGGTTGTACACCAGCAAGGCCCACAGCAGGCTGAAAACGATGAAGGTCGAGAAGCGGAACCGTTCCGCGAACGCCCCGGTGATCAGCGCCGGCGTGATGACCGCGAACATCATCTGGTAGATCATGAACGCCTGGTGGGGAACCGTCGCCGCATACTCCTTGAACGGCGCGAGACCCACCCCTGAGAGCCCGAACCAGGAGAGATCGCCGATGATCCCTCCGTGATCGGGCCCGAAGGCCATGCTGTAGCCGACCAGCGCCCACTCGACGCTGATGAGGCCGATGATAACGAGCGACTGGACGATCGTTCCCAGTATGTTCTTCCTGCGGACCATCCCCCCGTAGAACAGTGCGAGCCCCGGGGTCATGAACATGACCAGAGCCGCGGACACGAGCAGCCAGGCGGTGTCGCCGGTGTTCATCGTTGCTTCCTCCTCTCGGTGATGGGTGCCGACCCACCCCCGAGGATAGCAACGGGCGTGCCTATTAGAAAACCATCGGTATCCGGCAACTTGCGTCTGCGCCGCCGGAACGATACAGACAATTGTGTTTATTTTACGACATTCATGACCGACACAGGACATTACAACCTTCAGCCTCTGGAACCCCCGCATTGCATACGCTTCTCCACACCAGCCACAAGGGAACTTCGCAGCGGAGTGTACGGCAGGAAAAAGTTCCTGTGAGGTGCAGGCGCTTTCAGGAGACATACCTGCCAAGGGGGGACATTCCTGGTTCTGACCCGGGAGGAAGGGAAGGAGTGTCCTCCCACTGCGGGAAGGTGTGTCCTCTTCCCACAACCCACAAGCGGCCCCACCATGGATTTCTCTTCGTGGGGGCTGCTCAGGTGCGTTACAATCATTGCCTGTTCTCTCACCGTGCCGCAACCACCGAAGGGAGCCCGCCCGATGCACGAACCGCTGTTTTCCGCCTGCCTGCGCGGCGCCGGGACTGTCATCGGTCTCGCCCGGATGGCCCTCGAAGCCGCCGAGTACCGCCGGGGCAAGGACGCTCCGCTCGCGTACCCGGATACCGCCTACGAACTGCCCGTGGTCTTCGGTCTTACCGATATTCGGGTATCGACCCTGGCCGACACCGGGAAGGTGCTCGATCTGGCGGGGACGCTCGTCCGGTCCGGCGCGACGCTGGAGAACGCCCTCGATGCCGGCGCCGCCACGCTCCTGGCCGCCGACGTGATCGGCGCCATCTCCCACGAGAACGGCAACCCGTTCATGCCCCCGGCAATGGGGTTCATACCGGATTCGATCCTGCGCAAACTCGGGATCTACCTGGTGGACGGCTCCGTTCCCGGGGTCGCCGTGCTGATCGGGAAAGCGACGGACCCCGCGTCCGCGGCCGCGATGGTCCGGCAGTTCCAGGAAATCGGGCTCCTCGTCTTCCTCGCGGGGGACGTGGTCTCGCAGCTCGACGCGCAGGGAGTGAAGCTCGGGGAGGATTTCAAGACGTTCCCGCTGGGGCCGCTCCCCGCCGTGATCCACGCCGTCAACTTCGCCGTCCGCGCCGGGCTCACCTTCGGCGGAATCGGCCGCGGCCAGGGAGCCGCGATGCTCTCCTACCTCGCCAACCGCGTGAAGGCGTTCGTCTGCGCCCTCGGGCCCCTGGACGACGTCGCCCTCGCGATCGCCGCCGGCGCGATGAAGGCGGGCCTGACGGTCCTGTCCGACCAGCCCGTGCCGGAAATCGCCGGGCTGCTTCTATCGCGTCCCGCGGGCGACGAAATGGTTCGCGCGGGGATGGAGGCCCGGGGCATCAAGGTGAAGATGGTCAAGGTGCCGATCCCCGTCGCCTTCGGTCCCGCCTTCGAAGGAGAGCGGATCCGGAAGTCCGACACGCACATCGAGTTCGGCGGCGGACGCTCCGTGGCCTACGAACTCGTTCGCAGCGCCCCCCCGGAAGAGGTGATCGACCGGGAGATCGTCGTGGACGGCCCCGATCTCCGGGGGCTGCCGACGGGGAGCGTCCTCCCGCTGGGGATCGTCGTCCGGGTCGCCGGCGCGCGGATGCAGCACGACTTCGAATCGGTCCTCGAGCGCCGCATCCACCGGATCGTCAACTACGGCGAGGGGACGATGCACGTCGCCCAGCGGGACACCACCTGGATCCGCGTCTCGACGGAGGCGGTCGGGAAGGGATTCTCCCTCGCGGACCTCGGCCTCATGCTCTACGCCAAGCTGCACGCGGACTTCGAGAACATCGTCGACAAGGTGTCGGTTTCGATCACGACACGGCCGGAGGACGTGCAGGCGGGGCTGGCCGGAGCGCGGGCCGCTTACGCCGAACGGGACGCGCGGGCGCGCACGTTGACTGACGACGCCGTCTCCGAGTTCTACTCCTGCACCCTGTGCCAGTCGTTCGCCCCCAACCACGTCTGCATCGTCTCCCCCGAGCGCCTCGGGCTGTGCGGAGCGATCAACTGGCTCGACGGGAAGGCGGGATTCGAGATCACCCCGACCGGCCCCAACCAGCCGGTGCTGAAGGGAGCGGTCCGGGACGCGATCAAGGGATCGTTTGACGGGGTGAACGCGTTCGTCCGGGAGCATTCGCGCAACACGGTGACCGAGATGAACCTCTACTCCATCATGGAGTCGCCGATGACCTCGTGCGGCTGCTTCGAATGCGTCCTGGCCGTCATCCCCGAGGCGAACGGCGTGATGGCGGTCAACCGCGAGTTCACCGGGCAGGAAACGCCGTGCGGGATGGGGTTCTCCACCCTGGCCGGTTCCGTCGGGGGCGGCGTGCAGACCCCGGGCTTCATGGGCGTGGGGAAACATTACCTGCTGAGCCGGAAATTCCTCGGGGCCGAAGGGGGCCTTGCGCGCGTCGTCTGGATGACCCGGGAGATGAAGGAATACCTCGGTCCGCTCCTGCGGGAGCGGGCGGCGGAGATCGGGTTGCCCGACCTCGTCGATCAGATCGCGGACGAAACGGTCGCGGTGACGCCCGACACGCTCGTCGAACACCTGGTGAAGGTGGGACACCCCGCCCTCAAGCTCCCTCCCCTGCTATGAGCGTGGCGCTTCCCATCCCCGGCTTTCCGGGAAGGATCCTCGCGGTGACGCTGCCCGCCGGGCCGGGAGGGACCCCCGTCACCGTGGGAGGGCAGAACGCCTTGCCGCTCCTGCCGGAGGGGGAACACCCCAACGTGCCCGCGGTCGGGATGGAGGTCCGCACGGGGCCGCTGGAGCTTCCCCCCGCGCTGGCCGGGACGATCGGGCCTTTCGCCGGCGACCCCGCCGCGATGGCCCGCAAATGCGCGGGCGACTGGGGGGCTCGCTTTCTTTTCCTCTCCCTTGCCGGCTGCCATCCCGACGCGGGGGGGCAGAGCGTGTCCTTCGGTGCGGCCGTCGTCCGGGAGGTGCTCTCCGCCACGCCCGCCCCGGTGATCGTCGGGGGGTGCGGCGACGAGGAGGTGGACGCCCTGCTCTTTCCCGCCGTCGCGGAGGCGGCCCTCCGGCCGGTCTTCCTCTCGTACGCGGAGGAGAAGAATTACCGGCTCGTCGCGGGCGCGGCGCTGGCGTACGGCCACGGCGTGGTCTCCTGGTCCCCTATCGACATCAACATGGCCAAGCAGATGAACCTCCTCCTCGCGGACCTCGGGGTCCCCCCCGATCGCATCCTCATCGACCCGCTGACAGGAGGCCTCGGCTACGGGATGGAATACACCTTCTCCATCGTCGAGCGGATCCGTCTTGCCGGCCTCTCGGGGGATGCGGCCCTCGCCCGCCCGGTGCTGTGCCACCTCGGGGACGCGTGGAAGGCGCGGGAGGCGACCGACGCGTCGGAAGGATCCTGGGGCGACGTCGACGCGCGCGGGACCCGATGGGAGGAAACGACGGGACTCGCGTGTCTGGCCGCCGGGGCCGACCTTCTCGTTTGCCGCCACCCTTCGAACGTGGCTCGCCTGTCGGGGGCCGCGTGGCGCTGACCGCGATCGACATCTACAAACTGCTGCCGAAGACCAACTGCAGGGAGTGCGGCCAGTCGACGTGCCTGGCCTTCGCGATGCAGATCGCCGCCGGGAAGGCGTCGATCGACCTTTGCCCTACCGCCTCGGAAGAGGCGAGGGAGAAGCTGTCGGCCGCCGCCGCGCCGCCGCTTCCGAAGGTGACGATCGGAACCGGGGAGCGCGAGGTCGTCCTCGGCGACGAGACGGTCCTCTTCCGGCACGAGAAGACGTTCTACCACCCCACGGCGATCGCCGTTTCGATCCGGGACGACGCATCGGACGAGGAGTTCGCTTCGCGGCTCGCGGCGATCCGTCGCCTGTCGTTCGAGCGGGTGGGCCAGAGGATCTCCGTAGACCTCGTCGCCCTCCGCTGCACCTCGGGGGACGCCGGCAGGTACGCCCGCGCGGCCGCCGCCGCGCTCGAGGCGGTGGGGCTCCCCCTCGTTCTCCTCGCCCCGGCGGGACCGCTCGCCGCGGCGGTGGAGGCGGTAGCGCCTTCCCGGCCGCTCCTCGCGCCCCCGCCGGAGGACCTCGTCCCGGGGGCGAAGATCGCGGCGGAAAGGAAACTCCCCCTGCGGGTGCGGGCCCGGGGGATCGAGGGACTCTCCGTCGCGCTGGCCGACGCCCGCGCCGCCGGAGCCGCATCGCTGGTCGCCGATCCGTCCCCGGAGACGCCCCGGGAAGCCGTGTCCTTTGCCACGAACCTGCGACGGCTGGCGATCCTCGCCAGGAACCGCGACTTCGCGTACCCTTCGGCGTTCGACCTCGGCGGCGGGTTCACGGACCCGTTCCTTGCCGCAGCGCTCCTCGTTGCGAAATACGGCTCGCTCCTTGTGCTGGACTCCGCCGACCCGGCGGACCTGCTGCCGCTGCTCACGCTGCGGCAGAACCTGTTCACCGACCCGCAACGGCCGATCCAGGTGGAACCGGGCGTCTACCCGATCGGGGCCCCGTCAGAATCGTCGCCTGTCCTCATCACCACGAACTTCTCCCTCACCTACTTCACCGTCCGCGGCGACGCGGAGGCGGCGAAGGTCCCCGCGCACCTCCTCATCGCCGAGGTCGACGGAATGTCCGTACTGACCGCGTGGGCCGCGGGGAAGTTCACCGGGGAGTCGATCTCGAAGATGCTCGCCGAGTGCGGGATCGGGGAAAAGGTGACCCACCGGACCCTCATCCTTCCCGGCATGGTCGCGCGCCTCTCCGGACGGATCGAGGAACTGTCCGGGTGGCGGGTCCTCGTCGGTCCGCAGGAGTCGTCCGCCCTCCCGTCGTATCTGCGCCGCCTCCCGCCGGGAGCCTTCCTCCCCGTTTATGGCTGACGGGCCCGGGTCGATCCGCTTCCTTCCCGACGGGGTCGACGTCCCCCGGATCCCCGGGGAATCGCTCCTTTCCCACGCCTTGCGCGGCGGTGTCCCGCTCCTCTCGCCTTGCGGCGGGGAAAGTCGATGCGGAAAATGCAGGGTCATGGTGGCCGGCGAGACCCGCGGCGGGGAGGACCCGGGGGCGCTCACCCGGGCGGAAATCGCCGCGGGGATCCGCCTCGCGTGCCGCTGCTTCCCCTCCGGCGGCGACGTCTCCGCGACGATCCTTCCCGGGAGCAGGCCCGCCCGCCTCGCGGCGTACCTCGACGGGAAGGACCTGGCGGGGGACGAACCGTTCCTTCCCCTGTCTCGCGCCGCATCGGAAGGCTCGCCGCTCGGGTTGGCGCTGGACCTGGGGACGAGCACCCTGGCCGGCACGCTCGTGGATCTCTCGAACGGAACCGTCCTGTCCCGCGCGACGGCGGACAACCCGCAGATGGCGTGCGGCGAGGACCTCATCTCCCGCGTGGTGTTCGCCGAAGATACGGCGGGCGGGTTCGAACTGCTGCGGGGCCGGCTCCTTTCTGGGGTAGACGGCCTGGTGCGTCGCCTCCTCGAAGCCTCACCGGTGCCCGGGGAAGTCACCGACGTCGTCGCCGCGGGGAACACCGTCATCTCCCACTTCCTGTACGGGATCTCCCCCTCCTCGATCCGGAGGCCGCCGTACCATCCGGTCCGGAAGGAGTACCCCGCCGTGCCCGGAGAAACCATTGGGACCGGCCCGGCGACGGCCCGGGCGACGTGGCGGATCTTCCCGTCCCTCGGGGGATTCGTCGGCGGCGACGTGGTGGCGGGCATTCTCGCCTCGGGAATGCACCGGCGGGAGGAGGTCAGCCTGCTCTTCGACGTCGGCACCAACGGAGAGGTGGTGCTGGGGAACCGGGATTGGCGGATCGCCTGCTCCTCCTCCGCCGGGCCCGCCTTCGAGGGGGGCGAGGTCGGCTGCGGCATGCGCGCATACCCGGGGGCGATCGAGTCGGTCCGGATCGAACCGGAGACCGCGGCAGCGGAGTGGACGGCGATCGGGCGGGTCCGGCCCGCGGGCCTGTGCGGCTCGGGCATCCTCGACCTGTGCGCGGAGCTGTTCCGGGCCGGCATCGTCGACCGGGCGGGACGGTTCACCTCCCGCGGCGGCGGGAGGCGCATCTCCACGGAACGCGGCGAAGCGTTCGTCGTGGTCCCCGGGGAGAAGAGCGCCACGGGCCGCGACGTGGCCTTCTGCGAGTCGGACCTGAAAAGCGTCCTGCGGACCAAGGCCGCCCTTTGCGCGGCCGCCGAGGCGCTGCTCGCCGCGGTGGGGCTTCCGCGGGAGGCGGTGGCGCGGGTCTACGTCGCGGGGGGGTTCGGCAACTTCCTCGACCTGCGCTCCGCCCTCACCATCGGGCTGTTCCCCCCCATCCCCCTCGCCCGGTTCGCACCGCTGGGAAACGCGTCGCTGGCCGGCGCACTCGGAGCGTTGCGCAACCGGCGCCGCTGGAAGGAGGCGCTTTCACTCGCGTCCGGGACGGTGTACCACGACCTGTCCTCCGATCCCGGCTTCATGGAGCTGTACCAGCGCGGGCTCTTCCTCCCCCACACCGACGAGGAGAGCTACCGATCCGTGCTCGCCGCGGAGGTGGGCATATGACCGCGTTCCCCGGGCTCTTCCCGTGCACGGGCGTGGGAAGCCTGCCGCACCTCGATCCCCGCGCCGCCGTGGCCGAGATCCTGTCCCGCTTCCGGGAAATCCCTTGCTGGCCCCAGCTCCCGCGCCGGACCCCCCTCGAGCACATGTACCCGCAATACGCCGCGGCCCTCCCCGGGGCGACGGTCCTCGGGGAACGCCTGACGATGAAGAGCGGGGAGGAGCTCCTCCCGGACGCGGAGGCGTTCTACGAGACGTTCCTCTCCGGGGATCTCTCCCCCTTCGCCGTCCCCGCGGAGCGCGCGGCGGGGCTGCACGCGCTGCTCGGTGCGGGCGTCGGTCCCTTTCCCGCGGTGAAAGGCCAGGTGACCGGGCCGGTATCCTTCGGGCTCATGGTGTGCGACCGGGAGAAAAAACCGGTTTTCTATGACCCCGTGGGCCGCGACGTCCTGGTCAAGTACCTGCTTCGCGTCGCCCAGTGGCAGGCTGAGCAGCTTCGCCGCCTTTCCGGGACCGTGATCCTCGCGCTGGACGAGCCGTACCTCGCCTCCGTCGGCTCCGCCATCGTCTCCCTCCCGCGGGAGGAGGTGATCGCCGCCCTCGACGAGATCTTCGACGGGCTGCCCGGCGTCCTGTGCGGGATCCACTGCTGCGCCAACACCGACTGGGGGCTGGTCCTGGCCTCGAAGGTCCGCTACCTTTCCTTCGACGCGTACGAGTACGCCGACTCGCTCCTCCTCTACCCGGAAGAGATTTCCGCGTTCCTCGCCCGCGGGGGGGTGCTCGCTTTCGGGGTCGTTCCCACGGGGCGCGAGGCGATCGCGGCCGAGACGCCGGAATCCCTCGCCGACCGGATGGAGGGGATTCTCGACCGGTACGCCTCCCGGGGAATTTCACGGAAAGCGGCGGTCCGCGCCTCCGTGATCACCCCCGCGTGCGGCCTCGGCACCTTGCCCGAGGAGTCCGCGGAGCGCGCGCTGCGGCTGACCGTGGAACTGTCGGGCCTGCTGCGGACCCGGTACGGGGAGGCCCCCCCGTGACGCTGCGGATCGCCGTCGCCGGCAAGGGAGGGGTCGGCAAGACCACCTGCTCCGCCCTGCTGCTGCGCGCGCTGGCCTTGTCGGGCGTGCGTCCCCTTCTCGCCGTGGACGCCGATCACAACGCGAACCTGCACCAGCTCCTCTCCCTGCCCCTCCCCGCGGGGCTCGGCTCCTTCCGGGAGGAACAGCGGACGCCGGCGGGCGGGGCGGTTCCCCTCATGGACCGGATCGCCCTCGGGATCGAGCGGCGGTTATCCGAGGGAGAATCGGTGGATCTCATCGCGATGGGGCGCGGCGAGGGGCCGGGATGCTACTGCTACGTGAACAACCTGCTTCGCGAGGCGCTCGACCGGATCGAGGCCGGCTACCGCGCCGTCGTGGTGGACAACGAGGCGGGGATGGAACACCTCTCCCGCCGGTCCGCGCGGCGGATCGATCATCTCATCCTGGTGGGCGACCCTTCCCCGCGCGGCATCGCCGCCGTGGCGGCCTTGCGGGACCTCGCCACGGAGCTCGCCCTGCCCGTCGGGAAAGCGTGGCTCCTCCTCAACCGCCCGTACGGCGTCCCCGGCCGCGCGGCGCCGGAGGTCCTCGGACTCCCTCTCCTCGCGGCGCTCCCGCACGATCCGCGGCTCCCCTCCTGGGAAAACGAGGGGCGGTCGTTCCTCGACCTTCCCCCCGGGGAGTCCCCCGCGGCGGACGCCGTCGCGGACGCTCTCCGGACCTCCCTTCTCGGATCCGCGGCGTGAAAATCCTCTTCGCGACGCAGGGGAAGTACGGCGAGCGGATCGCGGAGTACGTAGCAGCGAACCGCCCGCAGGAATGGGAAGTCCTCCGCCTGCCTCTGCCGCGAGGCCTTCCCGTGGTGATCGACGATCCGGACGAGATCCTGCCGGCCTCCCTCCCCGCCGCCGACCTGCTCGTCTCCCTCCACGAGTCGCCGGGGGCGGCGGAGCTGATCCCCGACATCGCGCGGCGATCCGGCGCCGTCGCCGTCCTCGCCGCCATCGACGACCGCGCCGCCTGCCCGCGGGGGCTGGAGAACCAGATCGGAAAGCGGCTCGGGGCAATGGGGGTGGCGTTCGCCTTTGCCCGGCCGCTGTGCGGGTTCGACGGCGGGCCGCACCCGCTTCTGTCCGCCTTCGCGGAGCGGTTCGGACGACCGAGGATGCGGATCGACGCCGACGGGGACCGGGTCGGCCTCGTGACGGTCGAGCGGGACTGCCCGTGCGGCGCGGGGCGCTTCGTGGCGAAGGTCCTGCCGGGAACGCGCCTGACGGAGGCGGCGGACACCGGCGCGCTCCGGCACCACCATCACCCGTGCATGGCGTCGATGGAGGTCGACCCCGAGCTGTCCGACACGCTGATGCACCTGTCCGGTTACATCTTCCGTGCCGCCATCAACGCGGGTTTGCGGCGGAAATAGCGGAGCAGCGCCCCCGGGAGGGGTCCGGGAGCGCCCCCCATGGCTGTCCCGGCGGGGCGACCGGAACGGCCTCCGACCCTCACGCGTACGTCACCGCGACGTACAGCAACGCCATTCCGGCTCCGATCACGCCCATCATCCACAGGATGCTCACGAACATCTTCTTCCGGCTGGCCATCGCACATCCTCTCCGAAAAGATGATTCCGGAAACCCGCTCCTACCACTCCTCCCTCTGCTTGGCGGCCATCTTGTCGAAGTAGATCCCCGCGGAGGTCAGCCTGCGGATTTCTTCCTCGGAGTAGCCGAGCGCCCGGAAGTTCAGGACGCCGTTTTGCGCGTGGCAGTTCGCGCAGGAAAGGGCCTTCTCCTTCGTCACGAGATGGCTGCTGCCGAAGTAGATTGTCTGCCAGCCGGGGACCGGGTCGTACTCCCGGATCCCCAGGGTCTTCGCGGCGGAGGCGACGCCGGCGAGGGTGTCGCCCGTAGCCATCGGCGGCGCGAAATCCATGGACAGGAGCTGACCGGTCTTCCGGTCGAAGTACGCCTTCCCCTCGTACATCTTGAACGGGTAGATCCGGCTCTCCTTGTCCGCCCGGCTTCCCTTCGGACCGATGAAGGCCGGGGTGTTGGTCACGGTCCGGTTGTACCATGCGTACACCGGCGCCGTTTCGTTGGCCTCCATCCGGAGCGTGGTGGGCTCGTAGAAGCCGTCGGACGCCTGGGTCCACTTCGTGAAATCCTTCGCCAGGGCGCCACCGGTCCGGGGGATGTGGCACGTCTGGCAGGCGATCCGCGCCATGTGGCGGTTGTTGTCCTCTCCCTTGTGGGGCGCCTCCCCGTGGCAGTCCGCGCAGGCCACCCGCACACCGTCGTTGGCCCAGTTGTTCGGGTCGAATCCGGTCGGAATCCGGTGGTCCTTCGCGCCATGGCAGTCGACGCAGACCATCCCCTTCCCGGCGTGGGCGTCGGTCTCCCGGGTGAAGGAGAACCCGCGCTTGACGAGCACACCGCCGCCGGCCGCCTCGTGGCACACCATGCAGTTCTTGACGCCCGGCTTCCCCACCGCCATCGCCGCCTTCACGCTCCTGTCCTGCCCCATGACAACCCGGCCCTTCTCGTCCCTGTACGGCTTCCGCAGGCGGTAATCGTACGCCGGGGAGTGACACACGAGGCAGTCGATCGCGTTCTCCGCGTCTTTCCCGGTGCTCCCCACATCGCTGATGTGATTCCCGGGGTGGCAGGTGTTGCACCCCGTGAATTTCGTCTTGCCCGTCTTCGGATTGGGGGGGATCTCCTTGAGGTCGTTCACGAGGTCGTTGCCGTTGCACATCGTGTAGATCCGGTTCTTCATCCCGTACTCTTTCCCCGGCCCCACGTTGTCCACGTTGTCCACCGTCGAAGCGTGTTTCCAGTGGACGGTTCCGAGAAACTTCTTCGCCGTTCCGGGGTGACACCCCTGCGACTCGCACGTCGAAGGCCCCTGGTAGCCGTTCTTCTCGATGAACGTCTTGCCGGGATGTTCCTTCGCCTCGGCGACGGAACCGACAATCATCAACACGAACAACACGATCGAAAAGCGCTTCACGCTCCCCTCCCCTTTGTGGCGGGCGCCCGGGATTCCCCCGGGCGCCCCTCCCTCAACATCCCGCTGTCTTGCGGAAATATTTGCTGACGTTCTTGCCGTCCCGGACCTCGTACTTCAGACGGATCTCGTCGCCGACGACGATCCGGTGGTCCTTGAACTTGTCCAGCGTCAGGTCGTCGATGACAATCACCGTAACCGGTTCCCCGGTCTTGTTGTCCGTGAGCGTCGCCGTCGCGGTCTTGGCGTCCGGCCCGGAGATGTCGATCTTCGTAATGACGCCGACCAGTTTGATCTCGTCCGCCGACGAGACGCCGGGGACGGAAACGACCGCCGCGACGGCGACGGCAAACAACAGGAAAACGATCGCGAACCGTTTCATGATGCTCTCCCTCTCTGCGGAAAGGCGGGGGACGTTTCCGCGCCCCCCGCCTTCGTCAGGCTTAGAACTTCACTTCCATCGTTGCGTACAGGTCCTGTGCGTTCTTCAATGGGATAAACATCTGGGCGTTCTGGGGATTCGCCAGATCCGAGGTCTTCACCGGCGCCCCGACCCAGTTGTTGCTCCCCGTGTACTGGAAGTCGTAATACTGGTACCCGATGCGGAGGAACGTCTTCGCGAAATAAGAGGAGATCGGCGCCGCGTTGAGTTCCTGGATCAGGTACACTTCGTACACGCTGCCCCGGGTACCCAGCTTGCTTGTCCACAGGTCGTCCCCCGCGGGAACGAAGCCGACCCAGTTCTTGGTGCCGTAGTTGTACTCCGCTCCGACCTTCGTCCGGCTCTTGTTGAAATCGTACCGGCCGCCGACGTAGAAGGCCTCGCCGGTCTTGCTGCTCTGCGATTCCCCGGGACCGAGCAGAAGGCCCACACCCGGGAAGGACGGCGTCACGAGGGTCCGCTTGTCGTTGGGGTGGGTGATGCTGGCCGCACCCGTTGCGAAGAGGTTCAGGGTGCCGGGGCCGATGTTCTTCATCGTACTGAGCGCGGTGATCCCGTACCAGTCGATGTCCCCCAGGTCGACCCGCGGCTCGACGGGGAAGCCGAAGAAGCTCTTCCCGGGGATGACGGGCTGATCGAAGATGTTGATTCCCCTGTCCCACTGCAGGTTGAGGTAGAGTCGGTCGGTGTCGTAGGCCGTGACGGAGATTCCCAGGAACTCGGTGTCCTTCAGCCCGTTCCCTCCGGTCGCCGTGATGCCGTTTTCGAAGCCACGCCCGTAGCAGAGCTTGGCGTACGCACCGGGAAGCGCCTCTATGTCCGGCGCGTACCCCAGTGCCGCGCCGTCGAAGGCATAGTCCACGAGGAGCCCGGGGATGCCGCCGTTCCCCGGCTTCTCGTTGTTCTGACGCAGGTGGGTCGGGATTCCCCCCGTGGAGGGGCGGCGTCCCACGGAGAGCCAGATCGGCTGGTCGAGGATATTCGACCAGGTGGCGTACGCCTGATCCACCGTCAACCTCCCATCCCCGGGAATATGCCCCTGCGTCCCGTCAAACACCCCGACCCGGTCTCCGAAGAAGGGGGTGACCACACGGTTACCGAATTGGTCGAAGGACTGCAGCCCGGTGACGGCGCTGTCGTCCTGGGAACCGAAGGTCTTGTACATGAGCAGACGGGCGGTAACGGTCACGTTCCGGGTCGCCTTCGCTTTCAGGTTCAGGCCGAAGCGGTTGGTGAGCATCGTGTCGTTCTTCACGGTGAATTCATTCTGCAGCGGACCGATCACCGGAGCACCCGTCGAGGGGTCGAATCCCGTGAATTGATGGAAGTCGGCCACCTTGCCGCGCAGCGAATCCACCTTGAACCGGTAGTCACCCCCGATCGTCAGCCAGTCGGAGATCGACTTCTTCCCTTCCTTCGACTGGGCCACCTGCCGCTGAAGGTCCTGGACTTCCTTCGCCAGGGCGTTCACCTTCTTCTGGATGTCCTCGTCGTCCGCGCGGACTCCCTGCGGAAAGGCCAGGGCCGCCAGCAGCATCGCTGCGAAAAGAAGCGCTCCTTTACCTCTCATGTATCTTCTCCTTTCGGAACATGGATGGGCTGGACCAGCCCTTCCCTCTCTTGTGCGAACGGCGTGCCATCCCGACAGGAGTTTCCAACTGCTCGAAAAACATCGGGTTTGTTGTAATGGAAGGACAATCTGCGCGCAACCGGGGTGTTACAGTTGTTTCAAGATTCCCCCGTTACATCCACCGGATCGCAAGAAAACATGAATATGTGTTCAATTTCGAATCTTTAAAAGCAGTATGTCTGTCGTTTCATCATGTTTCCCCTGTTAAGGCTTTGAAACGCTCCCCGCTTTCATGTAGTATACTGTATACGATAATTTCCCCGACACGGAGGACGCCATGGATATCCCGGTACCGTTCGATTCGTTGCTCGTGGAGTCCGTCTCCGACGGGATGGTGGCCATCTCGCCGGAGGGGAAAATCCTTTACGCGAACCGTTCGTTCCTCGAACGTTCCGGGTACTGCCTCGACGAGGTCGTCGGGAAGCCGTGCCGCGAAGTCGTCCACGAGTCGATCTGCGACGCCGGGTGTCCCCTCGCGGAAGTCCTCGATACGGGAGTTGCGGCGGACCGGTTCGACGTGGAGGTGCGCGGAAAAGGGGGCGAGGAGATGAGCGCCTGCGTCAACTTCACCCCGCTGAAAGAGGCGTCCGGGCAGGTGATCGGCGTCGTCGAAGTGATCCGCGACATCACCAAGCTGAAGGAGCTCAAGGACAACCTGAAGAAGACGAACTCCATGTATCACCGGGAGCGGGTCAAGAACCGGACGATCCTCGACAACATCCCCTCCGGCGTCTACACGGTGGACCGGGAGATGAAGTTCCTCTCCTTCAACCGGTCCCTCGAAAGGATCACCGGGTACTCCGCGGAGGAGGTCCTCGGGAAACGATGCACGGAGGTCTTGCGCTCCGACTTCTGCGAGGCCGGGTGCCCCTTGAAGCGGTCGATGCGGACGGGAGAGACGCTGCGGGGGATCGAGTTGAACCTGCGGGCGAGGGACGGCTCCGTGATCCCTATCGCCTCCAGCACCGCCGTGCTGCGGGACGAGGAGGGAAGACCCATCGGTGGAATCTGCTCCTTCCGCGATCTCCGGGAGCTGCATGCCGTTCCGTTCTCTCAAGGGCACACGCGCGAGTTCCAGGGGATGCTGAGCAAGAACCCGAAGATGCACGAGATCTTCGATCTCATCGAAACGGTCGCCGAGTCCGACGCGAACGTCCTGATCGAGGGGGAGAGCGGGACCGGCAAGGAGCTCGTAGCCCGGGCGATCCACCGCCTGAGCGTCCGCGCGGGGAAGCCGTTCCTGGGGGTGAATTGCGCCTCCCTGAACGAGAACCTGATGGAGAGCGAGCTGTTCGGCCACGTCCGCGGGGCGTTCACCGGGGCGGTCAAGGATCGGATGGGCCGGTTCGAGATGGCGGAGGGAGGGACGCTTTTCCTCGACGAGGTTTCGGAGATCGGGCTGCACCTTCAGGCGAAGATGCTCCGCGTCATCCAGGAGCGGGAGTACCAACGGGTGGGCGAAACGGGCGCCCGGAAGGCGAATGTCCGGATCCTCTCCGCCACCAACAAGCGACTGAAGGAGCTCATCGCGGATCGAATGTTCCGGGACGACCTGTATTACCGCCTGAACGTCGTCTCCGTCACTCCGCCACCGCTCCGGGAGCGGAAGGAAGACATCCCGATCCTTGTTGAGCATTTCCTGTCCCGCCCACAGGAAAACCGTGGAGGATGCAAGCGGAGCTTCTCCCCGCTGGCCATGCAGGCGCTCCTCGAATATCCGTGGCCGGGCAACGTGCGGGAATTGGAAAATGCCGTGGAGCGGGCGAAGATCTGCTCCCGGGGAGAGGTCATCGAGGAGTCCGCCCTCCCCGCGGAGATCCGCCATCGGGGCGCGGCCGTTCCCCGGGGGAGAGGCTCCTTCGGGGAAAAGGCGGCGAATCTGGAAGCGGACCGCATCCGGGAAAGTCTGGTCCGCTCCGGGTGGAACCGGACGGAAGCTGCGACCCGGCTGGGGGTCAGCCGCGTGACCCTGTGGCGTCGGATGAAGCAGTTGGGCATCGGGGCGTAGCGGGCGACCAGGAAAAAATGAGAATGTTCAGGACGGACGAGGGGCGTCGAGGGCGGAGCGAACGGCCTTCGCGAGCATTTCGGCGCGATACGGCTTCGGAAGAAACGTCGTTCCGGGAACCGGTTCGGCGGGGGGGCTGCCGCTGGAGAGGATGACCCTTGCGCCCGGGTCGATTTTCCGGATCGCGCGAAGGACCTCCATCCCGGAACGCTGGGGCATCGTGAGGTCGAGCACCACCAGGTCGATCACCTCCCGGTGCGCCCGGTAAAGTTCGATCGCCCGCATGCCGTCCTCGGCCAGGAACACCGTGTATCCGTGCATTTCCATCACCTGGCGGCCGAGATCTCGGATAAGCTCCTCGTCGTCCGCGAACAGCACGGTCTCTTTCCCACTCCCGGAAGGCGCGGTCTCCGGTAACCCTTGCGCCTCCTCCGGAAGGTCCGTCGCTTCGGGAAAGTAGACGCAAAAGGTCGTCCCCTTCCCCGGGCGACTCTCCAGGTTGATCCACCCGTTGTGCTGCTTGACGATACCGTACACGGTGGACAACCCCAGCCCCGTTCCCCGCCCCATCTTCTTCGTGGTGAAGAACGGCTCGAACACCCGCCGCTGCGTCGCCTCGTCCATCCCGGCGCCGTTGTCGCCGATGGAGAGCCGGATATAGCGCCCTTTCCGGGCATACGGAAAGATCCGGCAGTAGTCATCGTCCACCTCGACGTTCTCCGCCCGGGTGTAGATCCAGTATCCCGTCAGCGGCCGCCCCCCCGACTTCTCGACGGTCTCGAGGCTCTCCAGGATGGCGTCCCTCGCGTTGACGCACAGGTTCATGAGGACCTGGTGGACCTGGTTGGGGTCGACAAAGGCCGGGAGCAGGTCGTCCGCGATCGAGTAGGTCACCTCGATCCGGCGGTCGATCGTCTGGGAAAAGAGGGCCGTCACCTCCCGGACCACGTTCCCGAGGCTCACAGGTCGGCACTCCGCGGGGGCGCGCCGGGAGAAATCGAGGAGTTGGCGCACGAGCTGGACCGCGCGTTCCGATGCCTTGATCCCTTCGGCGATCGGGACCGCCGCCGGGGAGCCGGGCGGAACGAACCCGCGGGCGAGGTCGAGACTGCCGAGGATCCCCGTGAGGATATTGTTGAAGTCGTGCGCGATCCCACCGGCCAGTGTCCCGACCGCTTCCATCTTCTGCATCTCGATCAGCTGCTTTTCGAGCAGTCGCCGCTCCGTGACGTCGATCCCGGTCACGATGACGGAGACGATCGTTCCGGCCCCGTCTTGCAGCGGCGCATGGTTCCAGGCGATCGTTCGCGGCGAGGCGTTGGCGGTGACGATCGCGGTTTCGAGAGGGGGAAGGGTGCGCCCGGCGGCAACCCCGCGGATGGCGTCGCGGTGGAGGTCGCGGGCCGGCTCCGAAATCAGCAGGTCCCACATCTTCTTTCCCATCGCGTCCCGGGCGGCGATCCCGGTCATCTCCTCGCACTGCCGGTTGAAGAGCAGGATCTCCCCGGCCCGGTTCACCTGCAGGACGAGCGCCCCGGAGATGTCCAGCATCCGGTTTGAGAAGTCGCGCTCCTTCCGGAGTTCCCGGAGGGCCCGCGCCCTCTCGGCTACGTCGCGAAGGACGATCATCCCGAGGGGGCCGCGTCGCTTCGGAACGAAGTTGTCGTTCCGGTCCTCCCGGGGCGCCCAGGTGAGACGGATCTCCCCCGGGAAGGTCGAGCCGTCCATGCGAAGGAGAGAGGCTTCCCACTCGCTCCGGGACTCTCCCTTGCCGGGCCCCCGCAATTCCTCCCGCAGGCCGGCCACCGCGTCGGGTTCCGCCAGGATCGAAACCGGGTCGGCGTCGAACAGCAGCCCCGGGGACGCGTACCCGAGCATCTCGGCGGCGGCCGGATTGGCGCGCACCACCTTCCCCTCGCGCACGAGGATGACCCCGTCCCTCTGGTTCCGCAGCAGTTCGTCGTAGGACGCCTTCGCGTAGACGAAGATCTCGTGGCGCCTTGCCCCCTGGATCGCGCTTCCCACCCGGCGGGCCATCGCGGCGAGCGCCTCCGTCTCGACCGCGTCGAAGGCGGCGGCCGTGTCGGCGTGCACGACGAGAACCTTGTGCGGGAAGCCGTGCTGCTCGATCCGGGCCGCGGCGCAGCGAGCGAGCCCGTGACGCCGGCAACCCTCCTGCCACTCGGCGGGGAGCCCGCCGCCGACTTCCCTCGCGGTGATCGTTCCGCCCGTCCGCAAGGCGTTTCCGGGCGGCGCCTGCCCCGCGGGCGTGTCGTCCCAGCGGAGAGCGACCCCCCGGAGAAACTCCGCCGCCTCCCCCGCGCTGCACTCCACGCGGATCGTTCCGTCGGCTTCGGCGGCTCCCACCCACACGAGGCGATACCCGTGGGAGCGGGAGAGGATTCCGCACACGAGGGAGAGAACCTTCTCCTCCTCCAGGACACCCACCAGGGAACGCTCCACCTCGGCGATCAGGTCGAACCGCGCCTCAAGGCGGTCCCTGAAGTGGAACCATTGGCCGGTGAGAAGAAACCCCGAGGCGAGGAGCAGGGAGATGAAGAATTCGGCGATCACGACCGGCTGGTCGGTGAACGCGGTGACCGTGGACCAGGAAGAGGAGAAGATCACCCAGACCGAGAGAAGCCCCTTCAGGAAGAGGGCCAGGGAGACGAAGGACCAGACACGGCCAAGCCGACCGGTCGATAGAAACTCGACGGACTGCCACGCGGCGATGAACTGAAAGATGGCTGAGACGCACTGGATCGCAGGAAGCAACATCCGGTAGTTCCACTCCCTTGATTTCTTTCGAGAAATACTCCCGATATCCCTATCGGCGGGATGCGCCCGGAACTTCAGGAGAATGTATGGCCGGACCGCATTCTACCAGACAAACCGGAGGGTCGCCCCCCTTATGGCGAACGAATCCGGAAAATTGTACACTGTCGGCAACTTCGTCCAACGGGAGATGCGGATGACGAACGGGGCACGAAGCGACTCCATCGTGAGGGGATTCGCCCTCTCCTCGGTGTTCTGGCTTCTGGTCGGGCTGGTGGTCGGGCTGTGGCTGGCGGCCGAGATGATCTACCCCGCGTTGAACCTTACACCGTGGCTCGCGTTCGGTCGCCTGCGCGTGGTCCACACCAACGGGCTGATCTTCGGGTTCACCCTCGCCGGGATCTTCGCATGCAGCTTCCACATGCTCGAAAAACTGACCCGGACGCCGCTTGCGTTCCCGGGCCTCGCGAAGGTTCAGCTCTGGCTGTTCAACATCGCCATCGTCCTGGCGGCCCTCTCCCTGTTCGCCGGGATGAACACCTCCAAGGAGTACGCGGAGCTCGAGTGGCCCCTCGACATCGTGGTGGTGGTCCTGTGGGTGATGTTCGCCGTGAACGTGATGGGAACGCTCGTCAAGCGGCGGGAGAAGCAGATGTACGTCTCCCTCTGGTTCCTGATCGCCTGCGTCGTCACGGTGGCGGTGGTCTACATCCTCAACAACCTCGCGATCCCGGTGAGCCTGACCAAATCGTACTCCGCGTATGCCGGGGTGAACGACGCGAACGTCCAGTGGTGGTACGGACACAACGCCGTCGCCTCGGTCTTCACCTTCCCGATTCTCGCGATGTTCTACTATTTCCTGCCGAAGTCCACGGGTCTGCCGATCTACAGCCACCGCCTCTCCATCATCGCCTTCTGGTCCCTCGTCTTCGGCTACCTGTGGACCGGGGCGCACCACCTGATGTTGACCCCGGTGCCCGAGTGGATCCAGACGGTCGCGCTCGCGTTCAGCCTGTTCCTCATCGCCCCCTCCTGGGCCTCGGTCATCAACGGCTTCTACACGATGAACGGGAACTGGGACAAGATGAAGTCGAACTACCTGACCAAATTCTTTATCCTCGGGATCACCTTCTACGGACTCCAGACGATCCAGGGACCGACCCAGGCGATCCGGACCCTCTCCGGACACCTTCACTACACCGAATACATCCCCGGCCACGTCCACATGGGGACGATGGGGTGGGTGACGATGATCATCACGGCGTCGATGTACTTCATGATGGCGAGGATCTCCGGCCGGGGGATCCACAGCGTGAAGCTGGCGAACGTCCATTTCTGGCTGATCCTCGTCGGGCAGCTCCTGTTCACCGTGACCCTGTGGATCGCGGGGATCGTCCAGGGGGCCATGTGGAAGGCCACTAACCCCGACGGTTCCCTCATGTACACGTTCCTCGACTCCGTGGCGGCGATGTATCCGTTCTGGACCGTGCGGCTCGTCGGCGGCGTTCTCTACTTCGCCGGGATCGCGGTCTTCGCCTACAACCTGTATATGACGTCCCGGCCGAAGCCCGTGACGAAATCGTCAGCCGCGGCGGCGGCGAAGTTTCAGGCGGCCTGAGCAAGGAGACGACGGATGCGCTTCGACAGCCTATACGAAAAACCCGTTCTGTTCGCCATCGCGGCGGCGGCCGTCATCTCGGTCGGCACGCTGGTCACCACCTTCATCCCCCTCTTCCTCCCGTCGACCCAGCCGGTGAGCCCTCTGGTCAAACCGTACACGGCCATCGAGATGGAAGGGAGGGACATCTACATCCGGGAAGGGTGCAACAATTGCCACACCCAGACGGTCCGGCCGCTGCGAACCGAGGTGGCGCGTTTCGGTGACTACTCCAAGCCCGAGGAGTCGGCCTGGGACCGGCCGTTCCTCTGGGGTTCCCGCCGGACGGGTCCGGACCTGGCGCGCGTCGGCGGCAAATATCCGGACGCGTGGCACTACCGCCACATGGCGGACCCGCAGGCGATGTTCGACAAGTCGAATATGCCGGCGTACGCGTGGCTAGCGAAAGCGAAGCTCGACACCTCCCTCACGGCCAGGAAGGTGAAGATCCTCGGATACGGCTACGACGGGACGGAGGTCGCCCGGCAACTGGCCATTTTCCGGCAGATGGTCGCGGGACCGGCTTATCCGTCCGCGCAGGTGCGTTCCCAGGTGACGCCGGCCGCCCTTCAGGGGGAGATCACCGAACTCGACGCGCTGGTCGCGTATCTCCAGAAGCTGGGGCGGGATCTGAAAGCGGCGCAGAAACCCGGAGCGGGACCCGCCACCGCCGAGGCGGCGGAGACGAAGAACCCGTACGCCGGAAACCTCGCGGCCGAAGAGGAAGGCGAGAAGGTCTTCAAGGAGAATTGCCGGAGCTGCCACGCTGAAAAGGGGGCCGGCGGATTCGGCCCGAAGCTGGCGACGACCGTCCACAAGTTCGGCGGCTCGGACGCGGAGCTGTTCGCCTCCGTCGCCGGGGGGCGACCGGGAGGGATGCCCACATTCCTTCCGCAGCTGGGAAAGGACCGGATCTGGAAGGCGGTCGCCTACATTCGACGCCTTGAAAGGGAAAGCCGATGACGCCGCGCGCGCTGGCGTACCTCTTCTTCACGCTGCTCCTCGCCGGGATCTTCGCCGGGATCATCGCGTATTATTTCAACCGGAAACGGTTTGAGCGCGTGGAAGCGCCGAAGCACCGGATGCTGGCCGACGACGATCCGCCGCCCGATTCCACGGGCGGCCGCCGGGAGGGATGAGCCGATGGACGAGCCGATCGGGAAGATGGAGGCGCACAACAAGGTTCCCCGCGGTTTCCTCGTCCTGCTGTTCGGGCTGATCGCGTTCGGGGTGTATTACATCGCGGCCTACACCCCCGAATTCAGCGGCTGGTCGCAATACAAGGCGCTCGAGAAGGAAGCGGCGGCGGACAAGGCGAAAGCCGCCGCCGGCGCCGCGAAAATGACCGAGAACCCGTACGAGCGGGACGAAAAGGCCGTGGCGGAAGGACAGGGCATCTACGCCGGAAAATGCGCGGAGTGCCACGGGAAAGACCTGAAGGGAGCGGACGGCCCGTCCCTGATCGGCCATCTGAAGTTCGGTGAACAGGATCCCGGGAAATACGAATCGATCGCCAAGGGGCGCCCGGGCGGGATGCCCGCGTTCGAGACGGAACTGGGACGGGACCGGATCTGGAAGGTGCTGGCCTACGTCGACTCGATCCGTGAGTACGGGAAGAAGCCTTAACCCGCATTTCTCATCAGGCTTCTACTGCGGCGGCGGATATGGGCATGTCTACTGCGTTGCGCTCGGTCGGGCTCCTCGACGTAGTTTCAACTACGCCTCCGGGGCCCTCGGTCGCGCGCCTTGTATCCACGCCCATCTCCACCGCCTCGCTACGAACCCTGGCGAGAATTGCGGGTTAACGAATCCTCCCCGCTTCCCGCCTCCGGGTTACACTCGTTCCATGTGGAAAAACCGACGACGGATCGTCGCCCTCTTCGGGGGGGCGGCGGTCCTTCTCCTTCCGTTCCTCCGGATCCGCGGACGCAGCGCGGGGGGGTGCCTCGCGGCCGCGCTCGTCCTCCTCGCCGCGATCTGGAGCCGCCCCGACATCCGGTTCGCCGTGCAGTGGGAAGGAAAGGCCGGGACGCCGCGGGGGAACGTCTACCGGTACTCCGTGCGGAACGACTCGGACCGGCCGGTCGCCCTCGCCCTGTCCGTCGAAGGGCCGGCGCGTCTCCTCGACGATCCGGAGGTCGCGGTGCCCTCCCGGGGGCGCGTTACGGGCATGGTGACCGTGCAGGGGGAGAAAGGGACGGGGGGAGAGATCCTGATCGCCGCCGCGGGGCGGGGGTTCCGCATCGTCCGGAAGGCGGCGTTCCCGTGAAGCGGCTGATCGGGGGGCTGTTCGCCGCCTTCGCGCTCCTGACGGGCGCGACGATCTACATCGCCCATCGCTCCTGGGACGGGCTCGTCGACCGGCGATATTCCGAAGCGGCGAACAACGAGTTCACGGCCCGGGAAGAGGAGGCGCGCGAAGGGTTCACGGCCACCGTCACCGACCGGTATCGCGCGGGAAACAACCGGGTCCTGGCCGCGCTCGCCACCTCGTCGGGCCCGCTTCGCGGCGCGCGGGTCACCCTCGACGCGATGCGGATCGAGGGGCCCCGCCACGATCGTTCCTATGTCCTGCGCGAGGGCTCCCCCGGGGAGTACGGCGCCGACGTTCCCCTCCCCCTTCCCGGGCGATGGATCTTCTCCCTCTCCGTGGACGCGGGGCGGCTCCACCCCCGGCGGCGCTGGACGGTCGTCGCGTCGCCGTCGGACGCGGCGGGCATCCTGCACGGCGCCATCGGAGGACAAGAAGTCCTCCTCTCGATCACCCCATGGCCGCCGATAGCGATGCGGGAGGTCGAATTCACCGTATCCCTTCCGGGGTACTCCGGGGCGGCCTCGCCGTACGTCGATCTGTCGATGGCCGGGATGGAGATGGGACGGAATCGCGTCGAACTTTCCCGCGGCGCCGACGGTCGATACCGCGGCACGGGAGTGATCGTCCGGTGCGTGAGCGGAAGGTACGACTGGGAAGCGACGGTGACGGCGCCGGGCGCCGGGAAGGCGGTCTTCCGTTTTGCCGTGGCCGACTGACACCCTGCCGTGGATCCTCTTCGGCGCGGGGCTCCTGGGAGGCGCCGGGCATTGCGTCGGGATGTGCGGCCCGCTGGTCGCCGGGTACGCCATCGCGCTGCGGAACCGGTCGGCCACCCTGCCCCACCTCCTGTTCCACCTGGGACGCGTGACGACGTACGGCATCGCCGGCGGCGTGGTCGGCGCGTCGGGGTCGTTTCTCCGCTTCGCCGCATGGGTCGCACCGCTCCAGCGGTTCCTCCTTGTCGCGACCGGCGTTCTGATCGCGCTGATGGGACTCTCCGTCGGCGGCTGGCTGCCGTGGGCGCGCCGGATCGAAGGGGCCGCCCCGTTCGGGGGCGCCCTCGCCGGCGTCGCGCGACGGGCCGCCGAGGCGGGCGGCCCGGGGGCCGCCTTCCCCCTCGGGATGGCGACGGGACTGCTCCCGTGCGGGCTCGTCTACACCGCGCTCCTTTCGGCGGCGCGCACCGGGATGGAGGCGGACTCCCCGGCCGAAGCGTTCCTTCGGGGATCCATTGCGATGGCCGCCTTCGGGGCGGGAACGTTTCCGGCCCTGTTCCTCTTCGGCAGAGTGGTCGCGGCGGCGGGGCCGCGCCTCCGGGGGACGTTGGCGAAGGTCGCCGCCGCCCTCCTCGTGGCCGCCGGTGCGGCGTTCGCCGCCCGCGCGTTCCTCCGTTGAGCGGGAAAGCCGCCATGGCCGTCTGCGCGCACTGTCTCCTCGCGGTCCCGGAGGAATCCGCGATCCGGGACACGATCGACGGGAAGGAGACGGCCTACTGCTGCCCGGGTTGCCGGGCGATCCACGGCCTGCTGCGCTCCGAAGGTCTATCGGGTTTCTACGCCCGCCGGAAGGGGTGGACTCCCGGTCCGCCGGAGACGGCCCGGGTTCCGATCGACGCCTTCGACGGAGCGGTCCGCGCGGCCGGTGACGAAGACGTGGCGGACCTCCTGATCTCCGGGATCCGCTGCGCCTCCTGCGTCTGGCTCATCGAGCGGTATCTCGAGGGGCGGCCCGGCATACGATCCGTTCGCGTCAACTTCGCGACCGGCAGGGCGCGCGTGACGTGGACGTCCGGGATCGTGGGGATCGGCGACGTCGTCGAGGCGATCCGCGCCCTCGGGTATATACCGTACCCCCCGGAATCGCTTCCGGCCGGGGACGCCCTGCGGCGGGAGAAGTCGGACCTGCTCCTGCGGTTCGGCACCGCCGCGTTCCTGTCGATGCAGGTGATGCTCTTCACCGCCGGGCTCTATGCGGGCTACTTCCAGGGGATCGACGCGCGGTACGCGCGCCTTTTCCGCTGGCTTTGTTTCCTCCTCTCCACTCCGGTCGTCTTCTACTCCGGCGCGCCCTTCTTCCGCGGCGCCTTTTGCGGGGCGCGGCACGGGGCGTTCGGGATGGACGCGCTCGTCTTCCTCGGCGCCTTCTCCGCGTACGGCTACAGCACCGCATCCCTGTTCCTCGGGGGGGACGTCTATTTCGACACGGCGACGATGATCCTGACCCTGATCCTTCTTGGCCGGTACATCGAGGCGGAAGCGCGGTCCCGCGCGGCCGACGGGATCTCCCGGCTCGTCCGGCTTTCGCCGGTTACGGCCCGGAAAGCGATCCCGGGCGGCAGTACGATCGACGTCCCGGTCGCCTCCCTTTCTCCCGGGGATCTCGTGGAGATCGTCCCCGGGGAACGGATGCCGGTCGATGGAAACGTGGTCGAAGGAAATTCGGAGGCGGACGAGTCAATGGTGACCGGGGAGTCGGCCCCCGTATCCAAAACCGGCGGGGATCCGGTCGTCGCCGGGTCGCTGAACGGGACCGGGAGACTCCTCGCGCGGGTCGTCCGGACCGGGGGGGAGACCGTCCTGTCCCGCGTCGTGCGGGCGGTGGAGGAAGCGCAGGCGCGGAAGGCGCCGATCCAGCGGGCGGCCGATCGCGTGGTCCGCTTCTTCGTGCCGGCGATCCTTCTCATCGCCGGGGGGACGTTTTTTTTCGTCCTTCACGGCGGATCCCCCCCCCATGCCGCCCTGATGTCGGGGATCGCGGTGCTGGTCATCGCCTGCCCATGCGCTCTCGGGCTGGCCACCCCGCTCGCCGTCCTCGTCGGAACCACCTCCGCGCAGGCGCGGGGAATCCTGGTCCGCGGTGGGGACGTTCTCGAACTGGCGGCCGGGGTGCGGTGCGTCCTGTTCGACAAGACCGGGACGCTCACCCTCGGCCGCCCCCGGCTGACCGACGTGGAGGGGATCGGGATCGAACGCGAGGAAGCCATCCTGCTCGCCGCATCTCTCGAGGCGTCCTCGGAGCACGCGATCGGACGCGCGATCGCGGAGGCGCTTCCCGCCTCCCGCCGCCTTCCGGTCGCCGGATTCCGGGCGCACCCCGGGGAAGGGATCGAAGGCAAGATCGACGGCGTGCGCTACCTGCTCGGCAGGCCGGAACTCCTCGAGCGATTCGGGGTCGCCGTGGGCGGAGAGGCCTCCGTGGCCTACGCGATGCTTTCGGGGGTCCGCCGAACGGCGGTCCTCCTCTCCGACGGCACGAGGCCCCTCGCGATCCTCGCCACGGAGGACGCGCTTCGGCCGGAGGCGGCAGAGGCCGTTTCGCTCCTGCGGGCCTCCGGGACCGCCGTCGCGATGGTCACGGGGGACGACCCGGGCGTCGCCGCGCGCGTGGCGTCGGAGGCGGGGATCGACACCGTGCGCAGCCGCGTCACCCCGGAAGGGAAGCGCGAGGAGGTGCGCCGCGCCCGGGAACGGTTCGGGCCCGTCCTCGTAGTGGGCGACGGCGTGAACGACGCCCCCGCCCTGGCGGAGGCGGACGTGGGGGTCGCGATGGGACGGGGAACAGGACTGGCGATCCACAGCGCCGCCGCGACGCTGATGACGGAGGACCTGCTGCGGATCCCCGCCTTCCTTGCGCTGTCCCGCGCAACGATGCGGGTGATCCGGCAGAACCTGTTCTGGGCCTTTTCCTACAACCTGGTGGCGATACCTCTCGCGGTCGCCGGGAAACTCCACCCGATCGCCGCCGCGGCCTTCATGGTCGGTAGTTCCCTGCTCGTGGTGGGAAACTCGCTTCGCCTCCGGAAAGGCGGAAATTGACCGTGGGGACGACGCTCCTGCTCATCCTCGTGTCGCTGGCGCTGGGTTTCGCCGCCTGGCTGCTCTTCCTGTGGGCGGTGAAGAGCGACCAGTACGACGACGTGGAGCGTCCCAAGCACCGCATGCTCGACGACGACCCGGAGGATCGTGAGCGATAACGACCGGGTTCGGCGAGCATGTCCTGTTACGTTCAGGTCTTGCGCTCCGGCGTGAACTGGAGGGATTTGTATTCAAGGAACTCCTCCAGCCCCGGCCGGCCGTATTCCCGCCCGTGGCCGGACTGCTTGTACCCTCCGAAAGGAGCCTGCAGGTTGAACGGACCCCCGTTGATATCCACCTGCCCGGTGCGGATGCGACGCGCCACCTGGACCGCATGGGCCTCGTCCTTCGACCACACCCCGCCGCCCAGCCCGTAAATCGAGTTATTGGCGATCGCCACCGCCTCTTCCTCGTCCTTGTAGACGATGATCGACAACACGGGCCCGAAGATCTCTTCCTGCGCGATCGCCGACTCCGGATGAACACGGCCGAACACCGTGGGCTTGACGTACCAGCCCGTAGGAAGGCCGGGCGGCGCATCGGGGCCGCCGCAGAGCAGTTCGGCCCCTTCCGCGATTCCCTTTTTGATATAGCCTCGCACCCGCTCGCGCTGGGTGCCGGAAACAAGGGGGCCCAGCCTGCTGGTTTCGGAGAATGGGTCGCCCACAGTGTACTTCGAGGCCTCCGCGACGACGAGTTGCGCCGCCTCGTCGTACTTCGACTCGGGGACGAGCATCCTGGTATGGGCGGAACAGGTCTGCCCCGAGTTCAGGAAACAGGCGCTCACCGTCCCTTTGATCGCAGCCGCAAGGTCCGCATCCTCCAGGATGACCGAGGCACTCTTGCCGCCCAGTTCCAGCGCAACACGCTTGACCGATTGGGCCGCCAGCTCGGAGACGCGTTTCCCGGCGCGTGTGGACCCCGTAAAGGAAATCATGTCCACCTCCCGGTGACCGGCGAGCGCTTCACCCACCACCGCACCATACCCTGTAACGAGGTTGAACACCCCCTTGGGCAGCCCGGCGGCATCGATGATCTCCGCCAGGATGAATGCGTTGATCGGGGCCACCTCGGAGGGTTTTACTACGACCGTGCAGCCGGCGGCCAGCGCGGGGGCGACCTTGGCGGCGATCTGGTGCAGCGGGTAGTTCCACGGCGTGATGGCGGCGACCACCCCGACCGGCTCGCGTACCACCAGGGAATTGCCGACCCGCTCTTCGAATGGGAACTCGAGCAGCATTTTGGCGAATATGCCGAAAGAGAGAGCCGGCAAGCCGGCCTGAATCATCGTGGCCAGTTTCAAGGGCATCCCGACTTCCCGGGCGATGATCTTGCCGATCTCCTCGGAGCGCTCCTTCAGCCCGGCCTGGATCTTTTGTAAAAACGCCGCACGCTCGGCGACGGGTGTCGACGACCAACCTTCAAAAGCGGCACGCGCGGACCGTACGGCCGCATCGACGTCCGCCGCGTTACCCTCGGGGATCCGGGCCATGACTTCTTCGGTCGAACCGCAGATGACATCGATCATTCCGGTGCCGGCGCTCGGCACCCATCGACCATCGATGTACAGCTTTTCGCGAACTTCCATGGGTTGCCTCCTCTTCCTCCCGGTGCGGGAGATTTATTTTATGACGCTCTTTCCGATAGGACGGCGAGCGCCTCGACGTGGTGCGTGTTGGGGAAGAAGTCGTGCATCTCGAGCGAGGCGAGATCGTACCTGTCCGACAGGGAGCGGACGTCCCTCGCAAGGGTCGCCGGGTTGCAGGAGACGTAGAACACCTTCCCGGCGGCGACCGCGCGGACCCGCGCCAGCGACCGTTCCGACAGGCCCGCCCTCGGCGGATCGAGAACCAGCGCGTCGAACCGCCCTTCCGGCCGGAACGTTTCCACGCTCGAACGGACGATCCGAACGTTCCCGAGAGCGTTTTCCCGCACGTTCCGGCGCAACTCCTTGAACGATTGCGCCTCCCCTTCCACCGCGACGACCTCCCGCACCTTGGCCGCGAGGGGAAGCGCGAAGTTCCCGGCGCCCGCGTAGAGGTCGAGCAGACGTGCCCCCGCGGACTCCCCGAGGAGGGCCTCGACCCGGCGCACCATCGCCTGGTTCATGCGCCAGTTCGCCTGGAAGAAACCGCGCGGAGAGACGGAGTACGAAATCCCGCCCAGCGGGAGAGTGATCCGCTCCTCCCCCCACGAACGATCCTCGAAGCGGGCCCCCGTGAGGACGCCCCCGGTCCGTGCGGCGAGGTGCTCGACCATCCCCTTTCCGAACGGCACGCCGGGGAAGGAGGCGGACGCCCGGACCCCGTCGCCGGCCACCTGGACCTCGGAGACCTTCGCGAAGCGGCCAAGCCCGCGCAGGCCGGGGAGGACGGCGTTGATCGCGTCGATCATCAGCGGGCAGCGGGAGACCGGCACCAGGCGGCGGGACCGCTCCGCGTGGAATCCGACCTTTTCCCCGTCCACCCGGAACCGCCCCCGGTACCGGTACCCGAACGGCTCGCCCGGGGGAGCGGCCTCCGGCGCGACATCCCTCTTCCCGATCCGGCGGAACGCCTCCCGCAGGATCTCCATCTTCATCTCGCGCTGGTACGGGTAGTCAGCGTGCTGCAGTTGGCATCCCCCGCACTCCCCGAACACCTCGCACGGCGGATCCACACGGCGCGGAGAGGGGGAAAGGACCTCCACCGCCTCGGCGAAGGCGTACTCCCGCTTCCTCTCGACGATGCGCATCGATACGACCTCTCCCGGGAGGGCCCACCGGACGAATACGACTCCCATCCCTTCCGGCCGCGCGAGGACGTATCCCCCGTGGACCGGTGAGCCCGTCGTCACCGTCATCCGCCCTTCCGCCACCCCAGCCTCCTTGGGGATTCGATTCATGGATCCGGACTTCCTCACTGTCCTTATCTTACCGTTTTCGCGGCCGGAAATTTCCGGCCGGCCGGGAGGAATTGGAGCGCCTGGAGAAAGCACCGTGTTACTATTCTGGAAACCACGTGAAAGGTCAGTTGCGATTGGCTCCTCGTACGGATTCCACGGCGAACATCCTGCACTCCCCCGAGCGGCGATCCGCGTTCCTCGAAAACGTGGTGCGGATGTGCCCGGAAGGGATCATCGCGAACGACAAAGAAGGAAACATCTTCCTGTTCAACGCGAGCGCGCAACGGATCTTCGGATACACTCCGGAGGAGGCGATCGGGAAGATAAGCGCCTCGCGGCTCTATCCGCCCGGCGGCGCGAGGGAAGTGAAGGAATTTCTGTACTCCGAAGAGTACGGGGGACGGGGCCGCCTCGTGGACTTCGAAACGCAGATCGTCCGGAAAGACGGAAAACGGGCCCCCATCCGTCTCTGCTGCGCCCTTCTCCAGGAAAACCATCATGAGTTCGGCATGATCGGGTTCTTCACCGACATCTCCGGGAGGATGGCCCTCCAGGAGCGGTTCCTCGAATCCGAAGAGCGGTTCCGGGGCATCTTCGAATCGGCCCGGGACGCCATCGTCAGCGTGGGAGAAGATGGGAAGGTGGTGATGGCAAATCGCGCCGCGCAGGAACTCCTCGGGTACGGCGAAGAAAGCCTCTCCGGGATGGAAGCGATCCGGCTGTTTCCGCCACGCTTCGTCGCCTACTGGAAGGAACTCTCCGCGTACGCCTCCGTGCCGGGGCAGGGGAATGAACGCAGGAACATCGAGATCCTGGTCCTTTCGAAGTCCGGCGCGGAGATCCCGGTCCAGCTCACGCTGGCGGAAAAGTTCGTCCGTGACCAAAGGATCCAGACGGCCATCCTGCGGAACATCTCGGACCGCAAGGCTCTCGAGGAGGAACTTCGGCTCCAGTCGATCACGGACACCCTCACAGAACTCTACAACCGTCGCCACTTCCACTCCCTGGCACAGAACGAGTCGGAGCGCGCCCTGCGGAATCATCTGCCCTTCTCGGTCCTGCTCATGGATGTGGACCGGTTCAAGCAGTACAACGACGCGTTCGGCCACGACCAGGGGGACAGGGTCCTCCGGGCCCTTGGCGATACGATCCGGAAGAACTTTCGCACGATGGACACCGGCTTCCGGTACGGCGGCGAGGAGTTCCTCGTGCTCCTCCCCGAGACCACCGCGGAGGCCGCTTTCATCCCGGCGGAGCGGCTGCGAAAACGGTTTTCCGCGATCCCCTTCCTTCCGCATCCCGACGAGGAACCGCGGAAGGTCACCCTCTCCATCGGCATCGCCGAGTTTCGTCCCGGGATTTCCATCGACGATCTCGTGCGCTCCGCCGACCGGGCGATGTACGCGGCCAAGAACACGGGCCGGAACCGCACGGTGAGCTACGAGCACCTCGTCGCCCAACCGGACGCTTGATCAGGAGGATGCGCATGCGGCCCGATGCCGAACACCGGATGGATCGGGACGTTCTTCGGAGCCTGCGGGCCACCTCCGGCGCCGCCAGGGAAAATCTCGCATGGCTCCACGCAGGCATGGCGCCGATCTTCTTCCACACGATGCGGGAAGAGCCTGAGGCGGTCGCCTCCCTCTGCCTCCACCTGCGCGACCTCTCCCGGAACCGCCACCTCGTCCTCGCCGACAGGGAGAAGGAAATGATGCTCGCGCGCCTCTCCGTCCCCGGCTCCCTGTACGAGACGTTGCGGTTCCTCGACCCCCGGGAGATCTCCTACGCGGAGATCGCCCATTCGTATTCCAACGTTCCGGGGGCGGACAAGGAACTCGAGTTCCAACGGTACGAGTTCGACCGGAAAGCGGAGTCGGAGATCTCCGTGTCGGGAGACCCCGGCATCCCGATCCGGATCCGGCGCGGGATCTTTGCCTCCCTGCGGCACTTCTCCCCCCCTGTCCCTTCCTCGATCCGGGAGGATCTGCTGCGCCTGCTGTGGCGCAACAACCCGGGGTACGTCCGCCTTTCCCCACCGGAGCGCGTGGCCCGGATCCTGTGGCTCCTCCATCAGGCGAAAAGCCGCATGGGGATCCACATCGACGTGCAGGAAGCCGAGACGGGCGGGCGCGAGGGGACCCGGGAGAGCCGCGTCCTCTTCGCCGTCGGGAACCCGCCGCAGAGGGACCACCTGCTCCAGGTGATGGAAGTGTTCAACCGGCTGAACCTCGGCGTCGGACGCGCGTACACCCTCACGATCTCCACCGGCTCCTTCCCCTACTTCCTGGGGACGTTCTACGTGATCCGCCGCGAGGGGGGCCTCCTCACGAAAGATTCCCCCCTCTTCCGCCGGCTGTGCCGCGAACTCTACAACACCCAGATCCTGGCCACCGGCTCGGAGGTGTACCGGGAGTTCGTCCTCACGCGCCTCATGACGGGGGACGAGGCGTCGCTCGTGAACGCCTTCATCGGCTTCTGCCACACGAGCCTCGCCCACAACCAACCCCACCGCTTCACCCTCGAGGACGTGTCCCGGGCGTTCCACTCCCATCCCGAAATCGCCCTTCAGCTCACGCGCCTCTTCGAACTGCGATTCGATCCGGAGATCGCGGACCGGGAACCCGCATATGAAGCGGCGCTCGCGGCGGTGACGAAAGAGATCGAGGAGTACAACACGGGACATCGGCAGCTGGACGAGTTCCGACGCACGATCTTCCGAACCACCCTCTCCTTCGTCCGCCGGACGCTCAAGACGAACTTTTTCGTACCGGAGAAGCACGCGCTCGCCTTCCGCCTCGACCCGGCGTACCTCGACGATCTCGGTCCCGAATTCACCTCGGACCTTCCCGCGGGTCGGCCCTTCCGGGTCACCTACTTTTACGGACGCAACGGCCTCGGGTACCACATCGGCTTCTCCGACATCGCCCGCGGAGGGTGGCGGACCCTGTTCACCCGCACCCGCGACGACTACGTCACGGTGGCGAACACCCTGTTCCGCGAGAACTACGTCCTCGCCCACACCCAGCACCTGAAGAACAAGGACATCTACGAGGGCGGCTCGAAAATGGTGGTGGTGATCAACGCCCCCGACCTCCAGACGAAGGACCGGATGAACCAGAGGCTCTACAAGGTCCAGTACGCCTTCATCAACGCCTTCCTCGACATCTTCGTCACGGAAGACGGGAAGGCGAAGGATCCGCGGGTGATCGACTACTACGGCGAGGACGAGCCGATCGAGCTTGGGCCCGACGAGAACATGCACGACACGATGATCGAGGAGATCGCGGAGCTTTCCGTCCGCCGGGGGTACCTGCTCGGGATCGGCATCATGTCGAGCAAGCGGGTGGGGATCAACCACAAGGAGTATGGCGTCACCTCGACCGGGGTGGTGAAATTCGCCGAGATCGCCATGCGCGAGATGGGCGTGGACATCCGGACCGAACCGTTTTCGGTGAAGTTCACCGGGGGGCCGAACGGGGACGTGGCCGGGAACGCGATGCGCATCCTCCTCGACCGGTGCCCGAAGGCGGCGATCCGGCTGATCCTCGACGGCACCGGGGCCCTCTGCGATCCGGCCGGGATCGACCGCGGCGAGCTCTCCCGGATCGTCCTTCACGGCGACGTCGAGGCGTTCCGCCCCGAAAAGCTCCGCCCCGGGGGATTTCTCCTCTACCGGAACGAGCGGCGCACGGAAGGGCTGCGGGAACTGTACAAGCGGGTGAACCGGACCGACGCGGGAATCGTTCCGTCGTGGGTCACGGTGGACGAGTTCAACAAGGAGTTCGACGGGCTCCTCTTCACCGTCCCCGCCGACCTCTTCCTCCCGGCGGGGGGACGTCCCGAAACGGTGGACGCCACGAACTGGAAGCGCTTCATCGGGGTGGACGGGGCGCCCACGGCCCGCGTGATCGTCGAGGGGGCGAACTCCTTTCTCACCCCGGAGGCCCGGACGGAGCTCCAGAAGCAGGGCATTGTGGTCCTGCGGGACGCCTCCGCGAACAAGTGCGGCGTCATCTCCTCCTCCTACGAGATCATCGGGAACCTTCTGATGACGGAGAAGGAGTTCCTCGCGCACAAGGAGGAGTACGTCCGGGACGTGCTGGCGATCCTCGAAAAACGCGCGGAGGACGAAGCGCTGCTCATCTTCCGTCGAAAACGGGAAGCGGGAGCGTCGCTGTCGTACACGGAGATCTCCGACGCGATCAGCGTGGAGATCAACGGCCATTACGCCCGGCTGTTCGACTTTTTCCGGTCGCGGCCCGCGTTGGCGCAGTCGCCGCCGTTCCGCCGCGCGCTCCTGTCGCACCTGCCGCGTTTCCTGCGCGGGAACACCCGGTTCCGCCGGAGGATCGCGCGCCTGCCCGTCAAGTACCGGTGGGCGATCCTGGCGAGCGAGATCGCGTCGACGATCGTCTACCGGGGCGGCTTCGAGCGGGACTTCGAGGGGGACCTGAACCGGTTCGCCGCGAAGATGTTCCCCTGATATCCTGCACACTGTATCCATTGACATTCCCTCGGTGTTCGTCCTATTCTTAGTCCATTCCGGCATTGCGTCGCGACCCCCAAAGGCCGCAAAAAATCCACGAAAGAGGGAACGGCTCATGCGACTGTTTTCGGACTCGATCGGAAGGAAGGCGGTGGTGGCGGTCACGGGACTATTCATGCTCCTGTTCGTCGTCACGCACCTGCTGGGGAACTCCACCATCTTCGCGGGACCGGACGGCATCAACGCCTACGCGGAGAAGCTCCGCGGGCTGGGCCCCTTCGTGTTGGTCTTTCGCGTCTTCATGGCGGCCATGCTCGTTCTCCACGTGATCTTCGCCGTCCTGCTGACGCTCGAGAACCGGGCGGCGAACCCCGGGAAGTACGCGGTCAAGAAGATGCTGAAGGCGACCTTCGCCAGCGAGACGATGATCTGGACGGGGCTCCTGCTGCTGGCCTTCATCGTCTACCACCTGCTGCAGTTCACCCTCCACATCACCCCCGACGTCGTCCTCGGCAACGATGCGAAGAACCGGTTCGACGTCTTCACCATGGTCTTCTCCAGCCTTCGGATCACCCCGATCGCCCTCGCCTACGTGGCCGCCATGGTGACGCTCTTCCTGCACCTTTCCCACGGGATCCAGAGCATCTTCCAGACGTTCGGGCTGAACAACGAAAAGACCATGCCGCAGTTCGGGGCGCTTGGCAAAGTTCTCTCCGCGCTCTTCCTCGTAGGTTACAGCGCCATCCCCGTACTCATTCTCGCCGGCATTCTGGCCAAATAAGGGAGGAAACACCGTGATCCTCGACGGAAAGGCACCGACCGGACCCATCGAACAGTCGTGGGACAAGCACCGCTTCGACTTGAAGCTGGTGAACCCGCCGAACAAGCGCAAGTTCAAGATCCTCGTGGTCGGCACCGGCTTGGCCGGCGCGTCGGCCGCCGCGAGCCTCGGCGAACTCGGGTACAACGTGGAGTCGTTCTGCTACCAGGACAGCCCCCGCCGCGCGCACAGCATCGCCGCCCAGGGCGGAATCAACGCCGCCAAGAATTACCCGAACGACGGCGACAGCATCTGGCGTCTCTTCTACGACACGATCAAGGGCGGAGACTTCCGGTCCCGCGAAGCGGACGTCTGGAGACTCTCCCAGGTGAGCAACAACATCATCGACCAGTGCGTCGCGCAGGGGGTTCCCTTCGCCCGCGACTACGCCGGCTATCTCGACACCCGCTCGTTCGGCGGCGCGCAGGTCTCCCGTACCTTCTACGCCCGCGGGCAGACGGGGCAGCAGCTCCTGCTGGGCGCCTACTCCGCCATCTCCCGCCAGATCAAGGCGGGGTCGGTGAAATTGTTCCCGCGCACCGAGATGCTCGACCTCGTGGTGGTCGACGGCGAGGCGAAGGGGATCACGGTCCGCGACCTGATCACCGGGGAGGTCCGGGTCCACACGGGCGACGCGGTCGTGCTCGCCTCGGGCGGATACATGAACGTGTTCTACCTCTCGACGAACGCCATGGGTTGCAGCGTCACGGCGATCTGGAAGGCCCACAAGAAAGGGGCCTACTTCGGCAACCCGTGCTTCACGCAGATCCATCCCACCTGCATCCCGCAGGCCGGCGACTACCAGTCGAAGCTGACCCTCATGTCCGAGTCGCTGCGCAACGACGGCCGGATCTGGGTCCCGAAGAAGAAAGAGGATTGCGGAAAACCGGCCAACCAGATCCCCGAGGAGGACCGGGACTACTACCTCGAGCGGAAATACCCGACCTTCGGGAACCTCGCGGCGCGGGACATCACTTCCCGCGCGGCGAAGGAGCAGTGCGACGAGGGGCGCGGCGTCGGCCCAGGCGGGCGCGGCGTTTACCTGGACTTCCGCGACCCCATCAAGCGCTTCGGGGAGAACGTGATCCGCGAGCGGTACGGGAACCTCTTTGAAATGTACGAGCGGATCACCGACGAGAACGGCTACAAGGTCCCGATGCGGATCTACCCCGCCCCTCACTACTCGATGGGCGGCCTCTGGGTCGACTACAACCTGATGAGCAACCTCCCCGGCCTCTTCGTGCTCGGCGAGGCGAACTTCTCCGTGCACGGCGCGAACCGGCTGGGCGCGAGCGCCCTGATGCAGGGGCTGGCCGACGGCTACTTCGTCATCCCCTACACGATCGCCAACTACCTGAAGGACACGAAGCCCGGCAAGGTGAAGGCGGACCACCCCGAGTGCGCCAGGTCGATCGAGGAGGTGAAGGGGTCCACGAAGAAGCTTCTCTCCATCAACGGGAACCGGACCCCCTTCGAGTTCATCCGCGAGCTCGGCACCGTCATGTGGAACAACGTCGGGATGGCGCGAAGCAAGGAATCCCTGACCGAGGCGATCGCGAAGATCCCGGCCATCCGCGAAGAGTTCTGGAAAAATCTGAAGGTGAGCGGAACCGGCGCCGAGATGAACCAGCAGCTTGAGAACGCCGGCCGCACGGCCGACTTCCTCGAGTTCGGGGAGCTCATCGCGCGGGACGCCCTGCACCGGGACGAGTCGTGCGGCGGACACTTCCGCGTGGAGCACCAGTACGCGGACGGCGAGGCGAAGCGCGACGACGCGAACTACGCCTACACCGCCGCTTGGGAGTTCAAGGGAGTCGACAAGGAACCCGAGCTCCACAAGGAGCCGCTGAAGTTCGAGAACATCCACCTCGCGGTAAGGAGCTATAAATAATGAGCGCGCAAACTTCGGAACAGATGACGGTAAAGCTGATCGTCTGGCGGCAGAAGGGGCCGAAAGAACCCGGCCGGTTCGAGACGTACGTCGCCAAGGTGACGCCGCACCACTCCTTCCTCGAGATGCTCGACGTGGTGAACGAGGAGATGATCAAGCAGGGAAAGGAACCGATCGTGTTCGACCACGACTGCAGGGAGGGGATCTGCGGAACGTGCTCCGCCGTCGTCAACGGCGTCCCCCACGGCGGCCAGAAGCGGACCACCCTCTGCCAGCTCCACATGCGGAAGTTCAAGGACGGCGATGCGATCTACCTGGAGCCGTGGCGGGCGCGCGCCTTCCCGATCATCCGTGATCTGATGGTGGACCGCGGGGCGCTGGACAAGCTGATCCAGGCGGCCGGGTACATTTCCTGCCACACGGGCGGGGTGCCCGACGGCAACGCCACGCCGATCTCCAAACCCGATTCCGACTACGCGATGGACGCCGCGGAATGCATCGGCTGCGGGGCGTGCGTCGCGGCGTGCCCCAACGGCGCGGCGATGCTCTTCGCCGGAGCGAAGGTAGCCCAGTTCGCGGCCTTGCCCCAGGGCCAGGTGGAAGCGCCCGAGCGCGTCGCCGCCATGATCAAGGCGATGCAGGAGTGCGGCTTCGGGAACTGCACGAACCATTACGAATGCCAGGCGGCCTGCCCGAAGGGGATCGACGTGAAGTTCATCGCCCGCCTCAACCGGGAGTTCCACAAGGCCCTGTTCAAGGCGAAGGCGGGAACGTTCACCCCGATCGGGGAATAATCGCCACAACGAGCGGTTCATCCCGCGGACGAACCCGGGGCAGGGGCGGAAACGCCCCTGCCCCGTTTCGTTTACGCCGGCGCTTCCCGCGCTTTCCCCGCGGCCGACGGCCGTCGTTTGCCGCCGTTTAAAACCTCTCATGAACGGACGGAACCCTTTCCTTCAGGGCCGGATGAAAACGATCTCGACCGATCGGTTCCGGCGGTCGTCAACGAGGGGAATCGCCTCGTCCTGTTGTTCCGTCCCGTCCACGGTCACGATCGTCCGGTCTTTCTCCCCAGGTTGTTGCCGGACGTCGATTTCATAAACCGTCTCGCGATACCGGTAGTACACCTTGAACCCTTTCCAATCCGCGGGGAGGCACGGAGCAAAACGCAGCTTGTCCACTTCCAGCCTCAGACCCAGGAGGGATTCCACGATCAACCGGTACATCCAACCGGCCGAGCCCGTGTACCAGGTCCATCCTCCGCGCCCGGTATGCGGCGAGAGCGCATAGACGTCGGCCGCGACCACGTACGGTTCCACTTTGTAGATCGCGATCCCCTCCGGAGACTTCGAGTGGGTCACCGGGTTGATCATCCCCAACAGCTCCCACGCGCGCCGGCTGTCCCCCAACGCGGCGAACGCCATCGCCGCCCAGATCGCCCCATGCGTGTACTGACCTCCGTTTTCCCGCACGCCCGGGACGTACCCTTTTATGTAGCCGGGATTCAGAGCTGATTTGTCGAACGGCGGGTCAAGAAGCTGGATCAACGCATGGTCCCGGCGAACGAGAAACTGATCCACCGCGTCCATCGCCATGCGGGATCGCCCGGTATCGCCGGCCCCGGAGAGAACCGACCAGCTTTGCGCGATCGAATCGATCCGGCATTCGGCGTTGCCCGCCGACCCGAGCGGGGAACCGTCGTCGAAGTACGCGCGGCGGTACCACTCCCCGTCCCAGCCGTTCCGCTCGATATTCAGGCGCATTTGTGCCGCCTCCGTCCGGCAACGCTCGGCGAACGTCGGGTCGCCGGCCTTGCCTGCAACCTCGGCGAACCGCATGAGCACTTCATACAAGAAGAACCCCAGCCAGACGCTTTCCCCTTTGCCGTGCTCTCCCACAAGGTTCATCCCGTCGTTCCAGTCGCCGGACCCCATGAGCGGTAAGCCGTGCTCGCCGGTCCCGAGGCCTCTCAGGATGGCTCGCCTGCAATGTTCGTACAGGCTTGCCGCCTCCTCCGACCGGGCGGGAAGATCGTAGTAGGAATCCTCCTCCGCGTTCACGAGGCGCCCTTCGATGAAGTGGACGGACTCGTCCAACACTCCCGTATCCCCCGTGGCGAGAACGTACCGGCACGTCGCCAGGGGCAACCAGAGGAAATCATCGGAACATTTCGTTCGCACCCCCCGCCCCGAGGGGGGATGCCACCAGTGCTGGACGTCTCCCTCCCGGAACTGACGGGCCGCGCATCGCAGCAGGTGCTCGCGCAGAAGGTGCGGCTCGGTGTGCACCAGCGCCATGGCGTCCTGCAACTGGTCGCGGAACCCGAAGGCGCCCCCTGACTGGTAATATCCGCTCCGGGCCCAGACACGGCACGCCAGTGCCTGATAAAGGAGCCAACCGTTGGCCAGGACGTTGACGGCCGGGTCGGGGGTATCCACCTGCACGGTCCCGAGAGTCCGCTTCCAGTATTGCCAGACCGATTCAAGCGCCTCCCGCGCGGCCACGGATCCGCGGAAGCGATTCACCAGGCTCCTGGCGTCGTCCGCGTTTTCCCCCGCGCCGAGCCGGAAGATGATCTCGCGCTCCTGCCCGTCGGCCAGCTCGAACGGCACCTGGATCGCGGCGCAGGGATCCAGGGCGGCCCCCACTTTGCCCGAAAGGCGTGCGCGGGTCATGGCGGCCGGGCTCCGAAGCGAGCCGTTGCGCCCGAGGAATTCCACCCGGTCCCCGCTTACGGTCCGGGTCGGATCGTCCACGTCGAAGAACGCAACCCGGCCGGAGAACTCCGTGTTGAAGGAGTTCCGCGCAAGGAGCGCCCCGCTGCCGGGCTCGACCTGAGTGACCACGTGCATCGCCGATTTCGTCCGCAGATCTCCCAGCACCCATTCCGCGTATCCCGTCGCGGAGAGTTTGCGCGATCGGCCGGACTCGTTTCGCACTTTCAATACCGAAAACTTCACCGGCGCGTCCATGGCCACGTAAACCCACAGCTCCGAACGGATGCCGTCCTCCGCGTGCTCGAAGACGCTGTAGCCGAATCCGTGCCTGCTGACGTACGTCTGCCGTCCGCGACGCGGCAGCGGGGTGGGGGACCAGAAGCGGCCGCTCTCCTCGTCACGGATATAATATGCTTCCCCGCTCGAATCGCTCACGGGGTCGTTGTGCCAGGGAGTGAGTCGGAACTCGTGCGCATTTTCGCTCCAGGTGAAGGCCTGGCCGCTTTCCGAGAGGATGCATCCGAAGTTCGGGTTTGCCAGCACATTCACCCACGGCGCCGGCGTATCCTGCCCGGGCGCTGTCGAAATCACGTATTCGCGCCCATCCGGCGTGAATCCTCCCAACCCGTTGAAGAAGATCAGATCGCGCGGAGGCGGCTCGGCCTCCACCGGTGTTTCGTCGCGGCGGTTTCGGGACGGACGGATCCGCGGAACGGGCACTTCCGCGACCCGGCGACGGTGGATCTGATCCCACAGCGTCCCCCGGCTGTCGGTGAGGATGGCGCGAGAGACCGTCTGGAACAGAATCCGGTCTTCGCTCGATATCTGCTCGCCGAGCCGCAGGAAGATGCCGCCCGGACGATCCGTGAATTTGGCTTCCAGGCCCGCGGCGATCAGCCCCTGGATCTGCTCCTGGAGCAGTTGCCGGTAGCCGGCGTGATCTTCGTTCCAGATCACCAGGTCCACCGCCAGCCCTTTCAACCGCCAGTACGCGTGGGCCTGCACGAGCTGGCGCACCAGCTCGATGTTGGACGGGTCTCCGATCTGCAGCAGCACGATCGGAAAATCACCGGATATGGAGTAGCCCCAGAGGCCGGATTGCCCGCGGCGGTTCTTGCCGAGAAGGCTCGCGTCGGCCCGCAGCAATGGATTGGCGTAGATGATGGAGCTTGCAAGGTGGCCGTACAGTTGCGCGTCGGCCTCCGTGGCGTTGAGCTGCTGCAGCAGAACCTGGCTGTGGGTCCACGCCAGATCGAAGACGCGGTCCGAGAGACGCCGATCCTGGTGCTTCTCGATGAGACCCATGCAAACGTCGCGGGTTTCCCCGACGCCGGAGACAATATTGACAGTTGCCGCCTCATCCGGGTCGAGCGTGATGCGATGCCGGATCGCCACGATCGGATCGAGCACGGACCCCTGACTGCCGGATAGCTCCGCGGAACCGTTGAGCGCCTGCGGATCGGCGACGGTGTTTCCCCGGCCGATGAACCGCATGCGGTCGGTCTCGTAGGAAACTTCCCCGACGTCCGCCCCCTGGACGGCCATCAGGTGAAACATCCACGGCGCCGGCTCGTCGAAGGAGCGGGGCCGGCGGGTGCAGAGGATCGCTTGCCGCAGGGGTAGGATCTCGGTCTGCACAAAGAGGTTCCCGAACGCCGGATGCAGCGCGTCCGCGGCGGGAGATGCAAGTACCACTTCCGCGTAACTCGTGATTTCAATCGTCCTGCGTGTCCGGGAGCGGTTGACGATGCGGACCCGGCGCACCTCGGCGTCGTCCTCGGGCGAAACGGCGATTTCCGTGTGCGTATCGAATTCGTGATCGCGGCGGCGGAACTCCACCCGCGCTTCCGAGAAAATCGCCTCGTACTTCTCCGGTCGCTTGCGCGTCGGCTGGTAGGCGGTGGACCAGAACTCCCCGCTTGCCGTATCGCGGATGTAGCAGAACGTGCCCCGGTCGTCGCAGGTGCCGTCCTCACGCCAGCGCGTCACCGCGATGTCCTTCCAGCGGCTGTACCCGCCGCCCGCATTCGTGATCATCACGTGATATCTGCCGTTCGACAGCAGCTGAACCTCCGGTACAGGCGTGTCGGGAGTGCCGAAGGAGCGCACCGGCATCTCGGTAACGCCGGGTGTCGTGCGCAGGCCGGAGAGCTCGGCGGCACGCGCGTACGACGCCGTAGCCTTCGGAACCCGTTCCTGGAGCAGGAGCGTGGTCGCCTGGAACAGCGGATCCGACTCGAACCGGTTCAGCATCGGACGGTCCAGGAGCAGGTAATTCAGGGAGAGGAGGCTCATGCCCTGGTGATGGGCCATGAAGGATCGGACGACCGCGCTCGTTTGCCCGCGCCGTTGTCGTGAAGGGGTGTAGTCGATGGCCTCATAAAAACCGTATTTCCCGATGAACTCCTCATCCCCGAGCCGCTGCAGATTCCGGCACGCCTCCTCGGGAGCCACCATCAGCGCAAGCGCGGACGCATATGGCGCCACGACCAGATCCGACGCCAGCCCGCGTTTGAGCCCCAGGCCGGGCACTCCAAACGCGCGGTACTGATAGTTGAGACGAACGTCGACCATGTTGTAGCCGGATTCCGACATGCCCCACGGCACGCCGCGCTGCTTCCCGTACTCGATCTGCCGCCCCACCGCCGCCTTGCAGGTCCGGTCGATCAGCGTGTTCTCGTACGTCGGCATCACCAGGAGCGGCATGAGATACTCGAACATCGAACCGCTCCACGAAAGGAGAATCGGTTCTCCCCCGGTGGAGGTGAGGAGGCGCCCCAGGGCGAACCAGGACTCCTGCGGCAACTGTCCCTGCGCGATCGCCACGAACGTGCACAGTCTCGCTTCCGAAGCCAGCAAATCGTAGTAACCCGGGTCTCGCCGCCGCTCGCTGACGTTGTAACCGATCGCCAGGAGATGACGCCCCTTGTCGTAAAGGAAGTCGTACTCCACACGGGCCAGCTCTCCGCATTGGAGCGCAAGGCGGTCGATCGCGGAAATCCTTTCCCTTGCGCGCCGGTTCGCCTCCAGGATGAGCGTCCGGAGCTCAAGAGGCCACTCGCCCTTCTCCCCGAGCCTTGCAAGCGCGCGCAGGGTCGGGATCCCGTCGAAACCGGGGAAGTCGCCAAGAAACGCCACTTCATCGCGGGCGACCCGGCATTGACGCTCGAGGGCTTGCGCCCACCGGTTCGGCTCGCCGTCTTTGCCATCCTTGAAACTGCCGGAGATTTCCACGGCGCTCGCCGTCAGCCGCTCGAGGCAAAGCCTCGCCGCCGTGACCGTGGCTGGACGGGAACCGAACGACGATTCCAGAATTTCCGGGAATTGCGCGAGCGCGGAGGGCAGAGGGCCATCCACGGCGTCCACGAGAACCTGGTAAGTGTCGCTTATCCCCTCCAGCCATCGCTCCCCGAGGATGTCGTGATCCGGAAGATCGAGGAGGCCCTGGCGCAACGTCAGCAGGTGGCCCGCGAGGTTTCCGCTGTCGACCGTCGAGACGTAGAGAGGCAGCAGCGGCTCCAGGGTTTGCGTGTCATACCAGTTGTAGAAATGGCCTCGATGCCGCGCCAGGGTTTCCATCGTGCGCAGCGCATTCTCCGTGCGCTCGACGAGTTGGTCCGAAGAAAGGTATCCGAAATCGCAGGCGGCCAGATTCGCGAGGAGCGCAAGCCCCATGTTGGTCGGCGAGGTCCGATGGGCGACCGCGCCGACGCGGTATTCCTGGTAGTTGTCCGGTGGCAGCCAATGGTCTTCCGGGCCGACGAAGGTTTCGAAGAACGCCCAGGTCCGCCGTCCAAGCTTCCGGAGAAAGAGGATCTGGTCCGCCGAAAGTGCCGCCCTGCGGCGGGCGAGCGGTCGGCTGATCCACCAGGCGATGGAGGGGGAAGCAAACCACAGGGCCAGGATGGGCCCGGCCGTTACCAGCGCGACCGGTCTCGAAACCACGAGGTGGATCGCCGCGGCGGCGGCGATCACGGGAGCGATCCACATCGAGCGGCAAAAGTCCGCCAGACCCCCGCCGCGATCGCGGTCCGGGTTCCCCGACGGTTGCCATTCGAGAAGCCGCTGGTGCGTGAACAGCATCCGCCCGGCCGTGCGCACGACCGCGTCCAGGCTGAAAAACGCCTCGTACGGCAGGCACGCGAGCGTGAATCCCGCCTGGGCGAACCGCCGTCCGGCGGAGCGCGCTTCGGCGGCAAGGTGCTGACGCAACAGCGCATCGGTGGGCTTCCGGACCATTTCCAGGGCAGAGGCCATCAAGGAGGGAATCAGGAGGATCCCGATCACCGACAAGGTCCAATACCAGGCGGAAGATAAAGAACTCCAAGCCAGCAGCAACAGGAGCGTCAATGCGGAAGGTTCGAGGCTGCGGCGAAGATTATCGAAGATCTTCCAATGGGACAGCCCCGTGAGCGGGTTCCTCCGGCGGGCATCGCCGGGCCCGGGAACGCGCGACAGCAGCCACCCGGCGATCTGCCAATCCCCTCGGATCCATCGGTGGCGACGATTCACATCCGCGATGTAGCTGGACGGATATTCCTCGTACAGTTGTGCATCGCTCAACAGGCCCGCCCGCGCATGGCACCCTTCCAGAAGATCGTGGCTGAGGATCCGGTTCTCGGGAAGCCGTCCTTTGAGAGCCTGCTCGAACGCATCGACGTCGTAGATCCCCTTGCCGATGAAGGAGCCTTCGTCGAACACGTCCTGGTACACGTCGGAGACGGCGCGCGTGTACGGGTCGATCCCCGGTTCGCTCCCGAACAATCGCGCATATCGCGACCGGTTCGTGCCGGACAGGCTGTCGGCCACGCGCGGTTGCAAGATGCCGTGCCCCTCGGAGACGCGCTGCATCCGTTCGTCGTATCGCGCACGGTTCAGCGGGTGCGCCATGGCCCCGACGAAATGACGCGCCGCGTCGCGCGGCAGTTGCGTATCCGTGTCGAGGGAAACAACGAATTTGACGCTCGATAAATCCGCCGTCCTGCCGACGAGGACGGAAAAGCGATCCGGCGCCCCGCCGCGAAGCAGCAGGTTCAACTCCGCAAGCTTCCCTCGCTTGCGTTCGTAGCCCATCCAGATCCGCTCCCGCGGATTCCATCGGCGTGGACGGTGAAAAAGGAAGAACGGGTCGCTCTCCGCGTTCCCGTACTTGTCGTTCAGGTCATCGATGCCCTTCCCGGCCAACCGCAACAGCTCCCCGTCCTCCGGGGTCGTTTCCGTGTTCGCATCCAGGAAATCCGTCAGCAGGCCGAAATGCAGGTTTTCATCCCGGTTCGCCAGGAACCGGACTTCCAGGGACTCGATCAGGTCCTCCATGTTGCGGGAGCTCGTGAGCATCGTCGGGACCACCACCAGGGTGCGCGATTCCGGCGGAATTCCTTCGGAGAAGTCCATTCGCGGCAGAGGATGCGGTTTCACAAGCACCGTGGCGAGCCAGTTCACCAGGGCGACCGCCAGCCGGCTGGCGCACAGCAGGGAGAGGGCGCCGAACAGGGCGAGTGGCCAATCCTGCAAACCGCCGGCATGCGCCTTCGCCAGCAAGGCCCCGGAAAAAATGACCGTCAACAGCGTGATCGAGCCCAGATAGAAGTGCAGGGAAAACCGGCCTGTCATCCGCCGAAGGGTCTCGAGAAGGGGCAGGTGCACCCCCGCCGCTCGTTCCATCCGCGGCAATCCCTTGTCGATCAGGTAGTACCCGACATGTGCCGTGCGATCGTCCAGTCCGTTCCCCGCCGCGCCCTCACCGGCCAGCAGGATCGCCTTGCGCGCCACAACGGCTTCGTGCAAACGGCTCCTCTTCGCGATCTTTTCGACAACGTGGCGGTAGCGGTCGCGGGTGGTGAAATCCATCCGGCCGTAGGCTCCCCCCGGGTCCTCGCGCAGTGCCTGGTCGACGGCGCTCATCGTCTCGACGAACGCGCGCCAGTCCATCGCTCCCAGGAACCGAAGGCTGCCGATGCTGTTGCTGATGGAAACCTGGTCGGCCGCCTTTTGCTGGTTCTCCGACCGCACCAGCTGCTCGATCGTCAGGCCGGACTCGGAAAGCCGTTGTTCGATCCAGGTGAGCGGCAGTGCCAAGGCGGTGCTCTGTCCCTGCAATCGGCGGGCGAATTCCGCGACGAACGGGCTCACCATCGGGGGGTTCGACCGCGCCATGTCCGCAGTCAGCAATATCAGGCTCTTCGGGTCCTTTTCGGCGATCTCCATCATCTGTTCCGCCCAGCGGGCGGCGAGGTCCCGGTCGATGCTTCCGGCGACAACCCGTGCTCCCACGCGCCGGAGGTTCTCGATCAGCGCCAGGCGCAGCATGATGGGGATGGCCCACAATTCGCCCAGCTTCAGGATGGTCACCTTCTGGTAGGACACCACGAAACTGCTGAGACTTTCCGGGTCCATCCGTCCATCGCCATGCGAGATCGCTTCGTGCGCGATGTCGTACACGCGCGGAAGTCCGGCCGACGGTCCGTCCAGCAGGCGAGGCAGTTCCCTGCTGTACCCTTTCGGCAAGTGCCTCTTGGCCGTGCGGATCTGTTCTTCGATCAGATAGAAGTTGTCGAGGAGCCATTCCCCGGCCGGCGCGATCCGGCGGTTCGCATTGACCGCCGACGTCAAAAGGTTGCAGGCTCCCGTCAGGACGCGTTCATTCTCCGCCAGCCGGGTCAGAAGCTGGTCACGAATTCCGCTCGGACCCAGCTTGTGCGAGCCCGCAAGGGTCTTGCCATGAAACTCCATCCGGTCGCTGCTGAACAGTTCCGAACGCAGCGGCGGCTCGTCGCCGGCGAACATTTTCGCCGATCCGCTCCCGCGGAGGCTCGCACCTATATGGCGCAAGTTCGCGAGGATGGACTTGCCGCCCGACTTCAAGTTTGATCTCTCCTTCTATCCATGCCTTCTCGCCGAACATCTTGATCGTTGTTGTTTCCTTGGACCGGTCCTCACCCGATCCGGACCGAGAGCATGGACACCGAACCGCCGTCGACTCCCTCGACCGGAAAACGAATCGGCTCGCCTTCCCGCCCGAGGGCGATCACGTAAAGCAGAGGCAAATAATGATCGCGGGACGTCGGCTTGGGGGAACATATGGCGGAGTACCGTCCATGTCCCGTGATCCAACCCCCAGTCCTCGTCGCGGTTGACGGACATCGGCGCCAGCAAGTCCCGGACACGCTCCGCAAGGTCCGGATCGCCGGGCGCCGGATACTCGATCCGGTACAGTTCATGTGGAAATCCGCCGAAATCGTGGATCGTTCGGGGAACAGGCATCGCCGTCACCGAAGTTCCGGGGATGTACCAGTGGGCGGAAACGGAAAGGACGGCATTCGGACGCGGAACTTCCTTGCCGATCGCCGCCCATCCTCGCGTATAGGCGTTGTCCCGCAATGCGTTCATCGGGTTGCCGTGTCCGACGAAGACGGCGGGCATGGGTTTTGTCATTTCCCTGCACCTCCAGCGGGATGACGTCTCCTTAGGATCGTATGCTTATCGATTTTGCACCGACCTTGCCCTGCTCATTCGTCGCCGGCTATTTTCCGGCCTCGATAAACATCATAATCCGGCACAAGGCGATCGTAATTGCCATCCATCAAGGGGGAGGAGATCATGAAATCGGCGGAGGCGCGATTGCAGGCAATGGGAATATTCCAAACCACCGCCACTCGCAAGAGCGCCTTGACATCCGGGTCGTGAGGTTGCGGTTCGAGCGGATCCCAGAAAAATATGAGGAAATCGATCTCGCTATCGGCGATCTTGGCGCCGATTTGCTGATCCCCGCCCAACGGTCCGCTCTGGAGCTTGGTGATTTGAAAGCCAAGCTCCTGCTCCAATATTTCGCCGGTTGTTCCTGTCGCATAAATCTTATGGTGAGCCAACAACTCCTGATTGAATTTTGCCCATTCGACCAGATCGCGCTTCTTGTTGTCATGCGCAACGAGGGCGATTTTCTTGTCATGTTCCATGGCGACTTTTTTATGATTCATGAAAATCCTCCCCTTTTCTCCGCAATTTCGAATAATCCCGTTATTGCCGCCAGCGGGCTCACTTCCCGTCCAGGGCCTCCCGTACCTTCCTTGCCAACGTGCCCGGACCAAAAGGTTTCTGGAGGAACGGAATCCCCGGATGCAGCACGAACGAGTCGTGTATCGCGTTGGCGGAATATCCGCTCAGGAACAGGACCTTCAGGCCGGGATCCGTTGCGGCCATTTCGTCGTACGCCTGCTTCCCCCCCTTCTTCGGCATGACGACGTCGAGCACGGCCATCGCTATTTCCGTATCGTGCCGGCGGAAGATGCCTACCGCCTCCTCTCCGTCGCAAGCGGCCAGGACCCTGTATCCGTAGGAACTCAACGTCTTCTCCGTGAGGTTACGGATGGATTCTTCGTCCTCCGCCAACAGGATCGTTTCGCTCCCTCCGTGGATGATCCCCCGGGGTGCCACGACCTGGATATCCGGAGAAACGTCCACCGCCGGGAAATAGATCCGGATCGTCGTCCCCTTTCCCGGCTCGCTGTAGACGTGAATGAACCCGTTGTGCTGCTTCACGATCCCGTAAACGACGGCAAGGCCCAGCCCCGTCCCCTTGTCAGGCCCCTTCGTGGTGAAAAACGGCTCGAAGATGCGCTCCCGGGTTCCCTCGTCCATCCCGATCCCCGTATCGCTCACCGAGAGCACCGCATACCGTCCCGCCTTCATGTACGGATATTGCGCCACATATTCATCTTCCAGCCATGCATCGTGCGTTTCGACCACGAGTTGCCCCCCTCCCGGCATGGCATCCCGCGCGTTGAGGCTCAGGTTCATCAGGACCTGCTCCACTTGTCCCTGGTCGGCCCGGATCGTCGGCAGCCCTTCCGCCAGGAAGGTCTTGATCTCGATGTCTTCCCTCGTGACTTTCCGGAGGAGTCTCTCGAGGTCGGTAACCACCCGGTTCAGATCGAGGTTGCTGAGTTCGATGATCTGGCGGCGGGCGAAGGTCAGTATCTGCCTTGTAAGCACGGAGGCCCGTTCCGCACTCCTGAGGATCTCGTCGAGGTCCGATACCGCCTTCGGGTCGTTTGCGATCCGGAGCTTGAGCATCTCTCCATACCCGATGATCACGGTCAATACGTTGTTGAAGTCGTGCGCGATGCCCCCCGCGAGGGTACCCACCGACTCCATCTTGTTGGCGGTCTGGAGCTGCCGCTCCAGTTTCCGCCGCTCCTCCTCCGCCTGCTTGCGCCCGGCGATGTCGTTGACGATGGCGAGGAAGACGACGCCTCCAGCGGCCGAGACCAGCTGGAGATGGACTTCAACCGGATACTCCGATCCGTCCTTGCGGCGGTGAACCGTCTCGAACACCAGGACCTCGCGCTCACCGGAAACAAGCGGTTGAATCATGGAACGGAACGCTTCTTCCGTATACTCCGGCTTGATGTCGACCGGGGTCAGGGCAGCCATCTCTTCCATGTTGTAGCCGATGTTTCGCAGGCCCCCCGTATTGACGAATTTGAAGCGCAATGTCCGGGGATCGAAGACGTAGATCTCATCGAGACTCCTGGAGATCACGTCCTGCAGCCAGATACGCTCCCGTTCCCCCTCGTACCGTTCCCGGTAGAAACGCGCCCGCTGGTGCCGCCAGACCAGGCCGACGCCGGTGCCGGCGGCGAGGAGCAGGACGCAGACCAGGAAAACCATCCACCAGAGCTGCTCCCGTGCCGGACCGTAGACTTCCGAGAGGTCCATACGCGCGACCACGAACCAGGGCGAATCGGGGACTTCGCGTACGTCGGCCAAGACCGGCTTCCCGCGAAAGTCCCGTCCTTCCACGATCCCTTTCTTCCCGAGCACCGCCTTCACCGCCGGCTGCTCCGAATTTGAGGCAAGCGGAACACGCAGCGTGAGAGCGGTATTCCGGTGGATTTTGAGCTCGTTCAGAACAAGGACGTCGTTTCCGTCCCGCCGAACCAGTAACGTCTCGGCTGTCCGGCTGGGCGAAGGCCAGTGGCTGATGAGGGGAAAAAGATATTTCTCCGGATCGATGCGCAGAACGAGAACACCCAGGGGCCGGCTGCCCTCCCGTTCGTCAAGGACGGGGATCAGCACCGCCAGGAGAATTTTCCCGTTATGCTCGTTCCGGTAGAAATCCTGAAATGCCACCTGACCGGACCGCGCGATTTCGGATGCACGCCGCGATATGGTGGAATCGGCCGACCTCGGCGTTTCGGGAACCGAGATCCGCGTTACGCCACGGGTATCCAGCAGGAAGATTCGGTCGCACTCGTATTGCGCTCCGTAATTACCGATCCATGCCCGAATCTCCCGCAGGGCACCGGCATCCCCCGGCTGTTCGAGAAAGCGCCGGACCATGCCCGAAAAGGAGGCATTCCTGAAGAAGACGGCGGCGTCCGCCAACCGCTCCTTTCGATACTGCACCAACTCGCTGACCTTCAACTCGGCGATGGCCGATAGCTCGCTTTCCACCCCGTTTCGATACCGCCGCTCGTGGTTCTGCTGGTAAAGGTACCCCACGGTAACGATGCCAACCACCAGAAGAAAGAAAACCAGGAGGAGAACATATTCGGTGCGTGTGATCTGCTCCTCCTCCCCGCGAAGGAGGCGGGCATGCGGCAAGGCAAGAGCAAGCAGCGCGATCCCGAGAACGACGAAGGCGCCACTGGTCGGGGCCGCGGGCGGGATGAAGGATCCACTGTAAAACAGAGGGGTCCCGAAGAGATACGCCAGGAGGAGCACGAAGGATGCCGCGACCAGGAGGGATGCCGGATACAAGGTCGCCCTGGCTCGACGCGCCCTTTCCGTGAACGATAGAGGCAATGCGAAGAAGGAAAGGCTGGCGAGGAGGAAGCAGGCCGCCGTCACCGGGGACATGTGCCCTATCGGCGCTCCGCCCACCATGCCGGTGACCGGGAAACCGAGGTGTTCGATCCCCGGGTGAATCCCAAGGATCGAGAGGAAGAACAGCGGCGCCGCGACCAGTGCGCCGGCCATATTGAGGATCAGGCCCGCCCGATACGCTCCGCGGTGCAACGGCACGTGGGCGCGGAGGAAGGCCGCGGTCCCGTACAGGACGAACAGCACCGCCGTGCTGGGCGCCATCGGTATCTTGGCCGATCCGAGGCTGGTCAGTGAAGGGAGTCCAAGGCTCCACCCGAGAAGGACGAGGGCCCCGGTGACGACGGCAACCAGGGAGCAGATACGGACCAGTAGCCGGAAACGAAACGCCTCTCGGTCGACAACCATCGAGCCTCCTCATCGCCGATGCGTTATTGCCCGCGATGTGCGAAAGCGTCTCTTTGACGTGGTGGACGTGCTGCGCGTCGGACGAACCGGCACCCCGGTTCATCACACCAATCCTCGCTTGATCCCTGGACAGGAGTTATCTTCTAAGAATACTGCAAGTTCTCCGAAAATTCCCGGATCGACGGGAGTTGGCCCGAACGGCCTGCCCGGAAGAGTAGCGGGGAATACCGCGGGGACATTCGTCGAGGGCAAGACAAGATCGACGGTAGCCCCGGTTAGGGCGGGTGAAGTAGAGGCAAAGGGGCAGGAAATGGAAACCCCACAAGGGGCCGGATATCGATCGAAAGGTTCCCTTCCGACATCAACGTTTCCGCGAAGATGTTCACGCTGATGGGGGTTACGGATCGGGACCGGTCAGTTCTTCGAGAAGCACCTGTAACCGGACGCGGCGGCCATCCTCCTCTCCTCGATCAGCTCCTCTGCGGCGGTTTCCGCGCGGGCGAAGAACGGCTCGATGACGATCGCGTCGTAATGATACTCGGCGGTGGCCCGCCGGGCGGTTTCGAGCAACTCTTTCGCGTGCGCCACCTTCCCGGGCACGCACTCCGTCGCTCCCACCTGCTCCGCCATCGCGATCTTCGACGAAACCCGGTCCAGCCGACCGGAGAGCGGCACGATCATCTCCTCCAGGTCGTGCGCAGCCATCTTTGGGTAGTACGGGAAGACCACGGCCGCTCCCCCGTTCCCCGGCTGCGCCCGGTATTCGAGGGACGCCTTGTACAGAAGCTGCGGGTGGCAGCTGTTCTCCTCGGACGAGAACCGGGGCCAGAGGATCCCCATCAGTCCCTGGGGCGCAAGTCCCGCCTCATGCGCCGCGAGGTGCACGGTCCAGTTCGCTGCGGCGGCCTGCCACTCCTGCGGCACGGGCGGGGGGGCGAACTTCGACCTGCCGCCCGCCACCGCCAGCATCGCCTCGGCGAACGCCATGGTATGGACATACTCCAGTCCCTTCGCGCGGAACAGTTCGGTGTAGGCGAGATCCGGGCAGATGAACGAACCACTGTAGACGGTTGCGTCCCCTTCCACGGACTCGGCCATTGCCGCGGTCTGCAGTACCCCTGAAACGGCGAGAAGGGATGCGGTCATGATCAATACCGCGCGGGAAATTCTCATCGGTTCGCTTCCTCTCCCCAAAATGCAGGAATGAATAGCAATATCCAGGCCCGAGAGGGCTGGGAAAATACCCTTTTACTATCGATTGGTTTCACAACAGAACCGCCGAGAAAAACTCGATCTTGAAATTCCCGGAGGAATTTCTTTCGGATCTTTCCCCGCTGTCCCCTACCTGCTCTTCAGGAGGACTGTGGAGTGGGCTCTACAACACTGACGGCCTGCTGCGCCTCCCAATCCTGAACGGCCGAAAGAACCTCTTCCGGGGTACGGCAGGATTGGATCTTGAGGAGGAAGTGCCGGTTCCGGGAGATCCGCGCGAGAACCCCCAGGATCCGGACCTGGATGTCGGGAGACTCGGCGGGGGTGAGCACCAGAAAGATGTACTCCACCGGCTTTTCCAAGGAGAGATCCGCCACCCCCTGGCGGGTGACTCCCATGGCGACGACGGGATTTTCCAGGTTCTCGACGCGTGCGTGGGGGAACGCGACTCCCTCATTGAAGAACGTCGACCCCTCTTCCTCCCGTTTCAGGACCAGGCCGAGGATCGACGCGGGGTCCGCGATCCCGCGCCCTCCGACCGCCGCGTCCACCAGGGTGCGTAGTGCGATCTCCTTCCGGACCGGCTGGTTCCATATCACGATGCCACGGGGACGGATCAGGTTGCTCAGGACCGGCTGCTTCGAAGCGGGAGGGCCCGTTCCTTCGTCGGTCCGCGCGCGAGGCGGTTCGCTTTCCCCCCTCTCCGGAGAAGGCCTTGGGTGCGCCACCTCTTCCTCCCGCGTGTCGAGGACGACGATGGTCATCCCCCTCGCGTCGTGGATCAGCCGGTCCACCGTGCTGCGCTCCCCCATCCATCGCTTCCAGGCGGAGAGAGGGGTCGGGCTGCCCACAACGATGGTCCCGAGCCGGTATTCCCGGGCAAAGCGGAGAATGGTGTCCGCGATATCCTCCCCCTTGTACGTGAAGACCATCGCCCCCAGCTGCTTGGCGAGGGTCAGGGTGCCGGAGAGGATGCGCTGTGTATGCGCGTCGATGACCGTCGGCTCCTCGGAGGGGGTTTGCACGTAGACGGCGTACCAGTTCCGGTTGAGTTTTCCCGCCAGCCGGGAAGCGTACCGGAGCAGCGCCTCGCTCCTGGGGCCGCGGGAGCTCAGGCACACCATGATCTGGTCCGGGGCCGAGATAGCCTCCTCTTCCGGAGTTTCCCGCCGCCGCTGGTCGATCTGCGAGGCGAGTTCCCGGAGAGTCAGCTCGCGGAGCCTTTCCAGATTCGCCGCCTTGAAGAAGTTCTCCAGCGCCGTCTGGATCCGTTCCGGCGGGTAGACCTTCCCCTCCAGCAGGCGCTTCCGGAGGTCCTCGGTCGTCAGGTCGACGTTGACGAGCTGGTCCGCCTCGGTGAGCACCGTATCCGGAATCCGCTCGCGGATCCTGACGTGGGTCGCCTTCTCCACGATGTCGTAGAGGCTTTCCAGGTGCTGGATGTTGAGCGTGGTGATGACGTGGATCCCCTCGGCCAGGATATCCTGGACATCCTGGTACCGTTTGGGGTTCCGACTTCCCGGGACATTGGTGTGGGCCAGCTCGTCGATGAGGGCGACCTGGGGTTTCCGGGCGAGGACGGCGTCGAGGTCCATCTCCTCGAGGACCACGCCCCGGTATTCCTGGCGGCGGCGCGGGACGACTTCGAGTCCCTCGACCAGGTTCGCGGTTTCCGCCCGGCCGTGGGTTTCCACCAACCCGACGACGTCGTCGATCCCCTCGTCCTTGAGGCGGTGCCCTTCCAGGAGCATCTGGTACGTTTTCCCGACGCCGGCGCCGTACCCGAGGTATATTTTCAGCCGGCCGCGTCCCGCGCGGCGGATCAATCGGAGGAAGGTGTCGGACCGCTCTTCCGGCATACCGGTTACATTTTACTGTCGAGCGAAAGATTCAGTGTCAGGACGTTTACCCTGGGTTCCCCCAGGAATCCCAGGGTTCTCCCTTCCGTGTGCGCTCCGACTTTCGCCAGGACGTCTTTTTCGCCGATGCCGCGCGCCTTCGCGACGCGAGTCGCCTGCAGCAAGGCATTCCGGACGCTGATGTGAGGATCCAGACCGCTCGCCGACGATGTCACCGCGTCGGCCGGCACCCGCGCATCCGGGGGCAGGCCGTTTTCCGTCCGGTAGTCTGCGACCCTTTGCTTCACGTCCTCGATCAGCTTTTTCGACGTGGGCCCCAGGTTCGTGCCCCCGGAATGGACCGCGTCGTACCCCTGCCCCGCCGCCGAGGGGCGGGGGTGGAAATAGGCCGGGCCGGCAAAACCTTGCGCAATCAGCGCCGAACCCACAACGTTCCCATTGGATCGGACCAGGGAGCCGTTGGCTTTGCCGGAAAACAGTCCCTGGCCGACGGCCCAGACTACCGCCGGGTAAATGCCGCAGCATAGGACCGCCAGCAGCAGCGTGACGACGATCGACGCGCGGAGCTCCGCGACAAGGTCCTTCATGGGGCCTCCTCCTCACACAAGATGGAACAGGTTCACTGCAATGTCGATGATTTTGATCCCCGGGAAGGGGAGGAGCACGCCGCCCAACCCGTAGATGAGGAGGTTGCGGCGCAGGAGCGCCCCCGCGCTCAACGGCCGGAAATGCACCCCGCGAAGCGCCAAGGGGATGAGGGCGACGATGATGAGGGCATTGAAGATGACGGCGCTCAAGATAGCGCTTTGGGGGGAAACCAGACGCATGATGTTCAGCGGTCCGATCACCGGGAACACCCCGATCAGCATGGCCGGGAGGATGGCAAAATATTTTGCCACGTCGTTGGCGATGCTGAAGGTGGTGAGCGCCCCCCGCGTCATGAGCATCTGCTTGCCGATCTCCACGATTTCGATGAGCTTGGTGGGGTTGGAGTCCAGGTCCACCATGTTCCCCGCCTCCTTGGCGGCTTGGGTCCCCGTGTTCATCGCCACCCCCACGTCGGCCTGGGCAAGGGCGGGGGCATCGTTGGTGCCGTCCCCCGTCATCGCCACGAGGTAGCCGGCCGCCTGCTCTTTCCGGATGAGCGCCAGTTTGTCCTCCGGCCTCGCTTCCGCCAGGAAGTCGTCCACTCCCGCCTCGCGGGCGATCGCCGCGGCCGTCAGCGGGTTGTCCCCGGTGATCATCACCGTCTTGATCCCCATCGCCCGGAACCGCTCGAAGCGGTCGCTCAATCCTCCCTTGACGATGTCCTTAAGGTATACCGTCCCGAGGATCCGGGCGGTATCCGCGACGACCAACGGGGTCCCTCCCTGGAAGGAAACGCGGGTGATCGCGTCCTCCACTTCCGCGGGGAACCGGCCTCCGACGAAGTTCTTGACGGCGTCCGCCGCCCCCTTGCGGATCTTCCTCCCGTCCACATCCACACCGCTCATCCGCGTCTGCGCCGAGAAGGCGATGAAATGGGCGTTTGGCATCTCGGCGAGGTTCCTCCCCCGGAGGCCGAACTTTTTCGCCAAGACGACGATGCTGCGGCCTTCCGGCGTCTCGTCGGCCAGCGAGGCGAGCTGGGCGGCATCCGCCAGTTCCTCGATACGCACCCCGTTCGCAGGCAGGAACTCCGTCGCCTGCCGGTCGCCCAGCGTGATCGTCCCCGTTTTGTCGAGAAGCAGGACGTTGACGTCCCCCGCCGCTTCCACCGCGCGCCCGCTCATTGCGAGGACGTTCTTCTGGACGAGCCGGTCGATCCCGGCGATCCCGATGGCGGAGAGCAGGCCCCCGATCGTGGTGGGGATGAGACAGACCAGAAGCGCCACCAGAACGGTGACGGAGAAGAACACGCCCGAATAGATCCCGAAGAACTTGAGGGTCATGACCACGACGAGGAAGATGATCGTCAATGCCGACAGGAGGATGGTCAGTGCGATCTCGTTCGGCGTCTTCTGACGCTCCGCGCCTTCCACCAGGTGGATCATGCGGTCCAGGAAGCTCTCCCCCGGGTTCGCGGTGATCACGACCTTGATCCGGTCCGACAGGACGCGCGTTCCCCCCGTGACGGCACTACGGTCGCCGCCCGCCTCGCGGATCACCGGCGCGGATTCCCCCGTGATGGCGGACTCGTCCACGGAGGCCACCCCTTCGATCACCGTCCCGTCGCCCGGGATGGTTTCCCCGGCGGTCACGACCACTACATCTTCTTTTCTCAGTTGTTCCGCGGGGACAGTCTCCAGCGAGCCGTCCGTTCGGAGCAGGTTCGCCACCGTCTGGGTACGCGTCTTCCGCAGGGCGTCGGCCTGCGCCTTGCCCCGCCCCTCGGCCATGGCCTCGGCGAAGTTGGCGAACAGCACGGTGAACCATAGCCAGACCGCGATCTGCAGACCGAACTCTATCGTCTCGTTCGCCGGCCGGAAGAAGAGCGAAACGGTCGTGAGGAACGCCCCCGCCTCGGTGACGAACATCACGGGGTTTTTCATCAGCGAGAGCGGATGCAGCTTGGAAAACGACGCGATGGCTGCCTGCCGGAGGATTTCCGGCTCGAACAGGGAATGTTTTTTTACCGCCATGGAGGGTTCCCTCTCTAGAAGACGACGTTGGAATGGAGCATCAGGAAATGCTCGACGAGGGGCCCCACGGAAAGCGCCGGGAAGAACGACAGGACGCCGACGATCAGTACCGTGGCCACCAGCAGGAGGACGAACGTCACCCCGGAGACGGGGAAGCTTCCACCGCTCTCCGGGACGATCTTCTTCTTCGCCAGGTTCCCGGCAAGCGCGAGCACGGGAACCATGAAAAAGAACCGCCCGATCATCATGGCGATAGCCAGCGTCGCGTTGTACCAGGGAGTATTGGCGGACAGCCCTGCGAACGCGCTCCCGTTATTGCCCGTGGCCGAGGAGAAGGCGTACAGGATCTCGCTGAACCCGTGCGGCCCCGCGTTGTTCAGGCCGGCAAGGCCCCATTGGCTGACCACCGCCCACGCCGTAAAGGCCATGATGTCGAAGATGAGGATCAGCACGGCAAGCGCGCTCACCTTCACGTCGTACGACTCGATCTTCTTCCCGAGATATTCCGGCGTGCGCCCCACCATCAGCCCCGCCAGGAAGACCGTCAGGATCACGAAGACCAGCATGCCGTAAAGGCCCGCGCCCACGCCGCCGAAGACCACCTCCCCCAGATGAATGTTGATCAGCGGGACCAGTCCGCCCAGCGGCGTCAGGGAGTCGTGCATCGCGTTCACCGCCCCGCAGGAGGCGTCCGTGGTCACTGTGACGAACAGTGCGGAGCCGAAGATCCCGAAACGGGCCTCCTTCCCCTCCATGTTCCCGTAGGCCGAATCCACCCCCACCGCGTGCAGCCGGGGGTTTCCCGCTCCTTCCGCCCACCAGCAGAGAAGCAGACCCGCCAGGAACAGGACGGCCATCGCGCTCCACACCGACCAGCCGTGCTTCTGGTTCCTCACCATGCGTCCCAGGTAATAGGTGAGGCCGCTCGGGATCAGAAAGATCGAGAAGATCTGGAGGAAATTGGACAGGGGCGTCGGGTTCTCGTACGGGTGGGCGGCGTTGGCGTTCGTGTACCCGCCCCCATTGGTCCCCAACATCTTGATCGCCACCTGCGAGGCCATCGGCCCCTGCACGATGGTCTGCGACTCCACGACCTGTTTTTCCGTGACCGGGTTCCCCTTCTCGTCCTTGACCGGCTGCCCCTGGGCGTCCATTTTCGGGGCGTCCACGGTCATCAGCTCGACGAGCCGGGCGCTTTCATACGGCTTGAAGTTCTGGATCATCCCCTGGGAAACCAGGAAGACCGCGTAGAGAAGGCATAACGGGAGCAGCAGGTAAAGGGTCGCCCGTACCAGGTCTACCAGGAAGTTGCCCACCGTTTTGGCGGTGTGCCGGGCGATGCCCCGCACGAGCGCCGCGGCCACGGCGATGCCGGAGGCGGCGGAGGTGAAATTGTGGAGGGCGAGAGCGACCATCTGGGAGAGGTACGACATCGTCGACTCCCCCCCGTAGTTCTGCCAGTTGGTGTTCGTCATGAAGCTTACCGACGTATTGAAGGCGAGGTGCTCGCCCACGGGGCCGAGACGCTGCGGGTTGAGCGGCAGCAGGTGCTGCAAGCGCAGAATCGCATAGGTAAAGATGGTCCCGACCAAGCTGAACAGGAGGAGGGAAACGGCGTACCGCTTCCAGTCCTGCTCGACCTTCGGATCGACCCGCATCAGCCGGTAGAAGAGCCGCTCGACGGGTTTCAACACGGGGTCGAGGAACGTCTTCCCTTGAGGGTCCAGGACCTGGTACAGATACGCACCCATCGGCCGGGTGACCAGCAGGAGAAGGCCCAGGAAAAGCGCGAGTTGTATCCATCCGTAGAGATCCATGGGGAGGCCTCTTTCCTAGAATTTCTCGGGTCTGACGATCGAGACGAACAGGTACCCGATCAGCAGAACGCCGACGACGCCGACGACGATATCCAGCATGGGTTCACATCCTTTCCGTTGCGCCGCGGTCGGCGATCCGCAGGGTAAAATGGAACGTGCTTCCCGTCCCTTCCCGGCTTTCCACCCCGACGGTCCCGCCGTGCGCCTCCACGATGTCCTTCACGATGGCCAGGCCCAACCCCACCCCCGTCCCCGGACCCTGATCGGGTACGTGAAAGAACTGTTCGAAGATGCGGGGAAGGTATTTCTCCGGAATCCCCACCCCCGTGTCGGAAACCTGGAACCGGACGAACTCCCCTTCCGCCTTCGCGGAGAGGGTGATCTTGCCGCCGGGAGGAGTGTATTTCAGGGCGTTCGTCAGCAGGTTGGCGAAGACATGGGCGACCCGGGCCGGGTCCACCCAGACCTGCGGCAAAGTCGCCGGCAAGTCGACGACCAGGGACACCCCCCCGTCGCGGGCCGCGGGGCGGTACGCCTCCATCTCGCGGAATACCAGATCGATCGGCTGGACGGGACGGAGATCCAACCTGGCCATCCCGGATTCGATCCGCCCGATGTCCAGGAGTTCATCGACGATCCTGTTGAGCCGCTCGGCGTCTTCGCCGGCCGCGACCAGCAGGTCCGCCTGCCTGGACGACAGCCCCCCGACCTTTTCATCCAGCAGCAGGTGAATCGCCATGCGGATCGAGGTGAGCGGAGTCTTCAACTGGTGGGAGACCACGGAGATCGCTCCGCTCTTTTTCTCGTTCAGCTGGCGCTGTTGCGTCACGTCGTCGAGGATCAGGACCACGCCTGCCGGCTCTCCCCCCGGGTCGAGGATCGGCACGGCTTTCGGCCGGTAGAACCTTTCCTCATTCCGGACGAACTGCTGCACGATGGCCCCCGGTCCCTCGCGTTCCACCGTTCGGCCCTTCCGAAATGCCTCCTCGAACAGGTTTGCCATCCATGGATACGGGACATCCTGCAGGCGGACTTTCGGCCTCAGTCCGAACGCGTCCCGCGCCGCCTCGGTCGCAATTTCCACCTCTCCCTCCGGGTTGAGCACGGCGATCGACTCAGGGAGACTGTCGAACGCCTGCTGGGTGGATCGCTGGATTCGGAGGAGCCGGGCCTGTCCGTTGCGTCGGAATTCCCGGAGACTTGCCGTCATCTCGTTGAACGCCTTGGACAGCTGTCCGATCTCGTCGCCGGATCCGCCGGGAACGACGAGGTCCAGGTTTCCTTTCCGTATCTCCTTTGCGGAATTCGTCAGCCGGGTGATCGGCCGCAGGATCCATTTTCCCGTGAGAAACAGGAAACCCGCCGCGACGAGCGTAGCGGCGAGAAGCATCATGTACATCTGCTCCCGCACCGACAACGCCTGCCGACGGGCCCGCGCATCCATCTCCACCATGTGCTCCTGGTTCATCCGGAGGATGTCGTCCGCCGCATCCTTCATCCGCTGGAACAGGGGAAGAAGCTCGTCGAAATAGGCCTTGCGCCGTGCTTCACGCCCGAACGCGGGGTTACCCATCACCTTGATGCCTGACCGGAATTGCCCGAAAAGCTGTTTCAGCCGCTCCGCCTTTTCCCCTTCCCCCGGGATCGTTATGTTTCCCAATTCGACCTGGAGCGCCTTCTCGAAACGCGCCTCGTTCTGCGCGATTTGGTCGTTCCCCTTCTGCTCCGCCCCCAGGAGCACGAACACCGCCCCGCTGTCCATCCGTTCCAGGGCTTCCTTCATCTCCTGGCAGGCGACCACGCTCCGGTAATTTTCCCGGAGGATCACGTCGATGGATTGCCCCAGGGCGGTGATCCGCGTGATGTTGTGGATCCCGATCGCGGCGATGATGACCAGCAGACCGCCGAACCCGAGGGCTAATTTTTGACGAAGGCTCAAATATTTTTCTCCTTGCGAATCATCTTTTCGGCATTTCCTGCATTGTCAACGTCAACAAATCCTCGTTCGTCCTCCCTGCACCCTCGTACTTGATGGTAATGGCGGAATGTTCCACGATCCAGGTCGACTCCCTTACAGCCACGATGAATTCGGTAACGTACTCGACTTTTTGGTCGGACGGCTCCCCGTATCTGGTCCTCAATCTGGCGTTAATCGTGTTGAACCCGTTTTCTGCCCGCGTGACCAGGGTTCTGGGACCGATCCTCGAATGTAACACCGCCCTGATTTGATAAAAATGGTCCCCCCTGAACCAATATTCGATGGCATCGAACGTTTCATTCTCTATATCTCCGTGCTCCGCCCTGCGGACATATACTTTCCACGGTTCTTCCTTGCTGTCGGAAATCACGTATTTTTCAAAAGACAAATCCCGATAGATTATCGAGGACTGCTCGATGGAAGTCCCCCATCTCAATTCCCTGAACCCTTCCATGCCTCTTCCCGTTTGAACCGTTCGCTCTGCGAGCCCAACCGTTTTCAACAGGAGGACGATTCCGGTCAATGTCAGTAACCCGATGATCGATGTGCGGATTCTGTCCGGTGTTCCTGGATGCATCATCCCTCGCGCCTCCTTTTCGACATCGGAAACGCAAAGGCCATGCCCGGTGCGGTTTTCAGGCAACCTGCCGTAATCGCGGAATAAATTAGTCCGGGCTGCCCACCGGCACGTTGCTTATTGCAAGGATACTCCCGGCGAGGTCATTGCAGAATGCAATGGGAGGTAGAGGTGGGTTACATGCCGTACTGTTTCCGGCGGCGCCAAAGCGTTGCCTGGTCGATCCCCAGGATCTCTGCCGCTTCCTGCAGTGATTTCGAGGAAGCCAGCACGCGCCGGATATGCTCCTCTTCGATCTTTTCCAGGCTCACCAAATTTCCTACAGTGGGAGCCGCCTCCGCGCCGGAGAAGGCACCGGGAAGATACTCGCCTCCGATCCGGTCCGACCGGCACAGGATGGAGGCCCGTTCGATGACGTTCCGCAATTCCCGGAGGTTCCCCGGCCACGTGTGCCGTTTCATCGTCTGCATGGCATCTTCCGTGAAACCGGCGAAGTTGCGGTGGTGGATCCTGCCGTAGAAAACGAGCAACTGCGTCGCGAGCGCCTCGAAATCCTGGAAGCGTTCGCGCAACGGCGGGATCTCGATCTGGATGACGTTCAGGCGATAGAAAAGGTCCTCCCGGAACCGCCCCGTCTTCACCTCTTCTTCCAGGTCCCGGTTGGTGGCCGTGATGATGCGGACGTCGGCCTTGCGCGTCGATGGATCACCGAGGCGTTCGTACTCCTGGTCCTGCAGGAACCGCAACAGCTTGGGCTGCAGGGAAAGGGGGAGGTCGCCGATCTCGTCGAGGAAGAGCGATCCCCCCTCGCAGGCGGCGATGCGTCCCGGGTTGTCGCGGACCGCTCCCGTGAACGCACCTTTCACATGGCCGAACAGCTCGCTCGTCAGGAGCTCCGGTGGCAGGGAGGGGCACGACACTACGCCGAACGGTTTCGCGGAGCGCCGGCTCCAGCCGTGAACCGCACGGGCCAGGACGGTTTTCCCGGTCCCGCTCTCTCCACGAAGGAGCACCGCGGCATCGGTTGGTGCGACCTGCCGTGCCACTTCCACGGCGCGCTGCATGGCGGGGCTTTCGCTCGAAAAACGGACCGCCGGGGACGTTCTCTCCAAGTCCTCCCGAAGGGCCGCCACGTTCTGCTCCAGCGCCCTCACTTCCTCCACTTTCCGCACGGCGAGCATGACCTGGGCCGGCGTGAACGGTTTCGGGATGTAGTCGGTCGCCCCCCGGCGCATGGCTTCCACGGCCGTATCAATCGAAGCGTACGCGGTGATGACGACGATCTTCATCCAGGGGCTTCCCGAGAGCAGCACGGGGATCAGATCCAGGCCGTTCGCCGTTCCGAGGCGGAGATCGACAAACGACATATGGAAGGTGCGGCGGGACGCCTCCGCGACGGCGTCCTGGAAGTTGCTGACGGCGGTTACGTGGTGGCCTTCGGCTTCCAGGCAGATGGCGAGGGTCTTGCGGATGTTGCTCTCGTCGTCGACGACAAGGATGTTGACGGGAGCGCCGATCGGCGTCTGGGTGGCCATAATCCCCCTTTTCGCGGTACCGCGCCCATTATGCACCATCATATAACCTGTCGGCGCCTGTCGATCATCGGACGCACTTCGAAGCCGCCGACCCGAACACCCGGATGCTTCGACATCAACGGGAATGGGATTCGATGGAAAACGTGGCCGGCTTGATCGACGGCCTCGGCATGTGCCGAAATATAGCGGCTGGCCGTCGAGAATTACCCGGATTTCCTTTCCTGTCGCCAGATGCCCTGCAGCTCCCGAATCGCGGTCTCCGGATCCGGTCGCCGGTTGACTGCCCTCACGACGCAGAAGTTTCGGGCGCCGCGGCGGAGCACCTCGGCGAGGTTCCCGCAGTCGATCCCGCCAATGGCGACTGCCGCTACGGGGGACGATCGGACGATCGACGCCATCCGTTCGAGGCCGAGGACCGGGTCGGGATCCTCCTTGGTCGGGGTGGCGAACACCGGGCCGACCCCGATGTAGTCGGGTGACAGGCGCGAAGCAAGGAGTGCCTGCTGCTCGTTGTGGGTCGAAAGACCGAAACGCTTGCCCGGCGCGGACCACAGGCGCCGCGCTTCGTCGAGGGGCAGGTCGCGCTGTCCGAGGTGGACTCCGTCGGCGTCCACATCCCGGGCGATCGTCACGTCGTCGTTGACGATGAACAAGGTATCACTGCCGAGGGTGATCTCTCGCACGCGCAGGGCGGTTTCGAAAACGGCATCCCGGGGCGCCCCCTTCATCCGGAGCTGGAGATGGCGTACGCCGCATCGGACCGCCGCCGCCGCACACGCCTCGTAGCCTGCGACCGGGTCGGTCATGACGAGATAAAGACCGAACCCATCAACCATGCCCGCCTGCCTCCGCGTCCCGGAACACACGGTCCCAGTTCTTGAAGACCGGCATTAGCCCGCGGTTCCGCAGCATATCGCAAATTTCCGGCACGCTGCGCCTGTCGCTGACCTGGAACTGGCCATCGGTCGTCGGCTCCGCCTCGCCGTAGCCGCCGACGGTCGTGCGGCTTCCCGCGCTCATCTTCGAGATACCGAGCCCCGCCATGCCGTCCCGGAATGCCGGCCGTTCCCGCGTCGAGAGGAGAAGCGGAACATCGGGGAGGACGATCCGGACCGCGAACACCATACGCGCCAGCCACGCCTCGTCGACGGGGAACGGCGCCGCGAAATTCCCCGCCTGGGGCCGCAGGCGAGGGAACGAAAGCGTGATCCCCGACTTCCAGTGGATCCGCTGCAGATGAAGCACGTGGCGCAGGAGGCAGACGGCGTCGAAGACCGGATCCGACAGGCCGAGGAGAACCCCCAGGCCGACGGTCCTCATCCCCGCTTCCATGGCCCGGGCCGGCGCCTCCAGCCGATCCAGGTACTCCTTCTTGGGGCCCCACCGGTGGAGCCGGTCGTACTGGAGCGGATCGTACGTCTCCTGGTATAACGTCACGCCGGAACAGCCCGCTTCCGCCAAGAGGGCATACTCGCGGGTAGTCATGGGAAAGGTTTCTATCCCGACGCCGTGGAACCGCTGCGCCGCCAAAGCCACGCATTCGAGAAGGTAGTCGAAGCCGGCATGGGAGGTGCGCTCCCCTGTGAGAAGGAGAACCTCTTCGAACCCCATCTCCTTCAGCATCGCCAGCTCTTCCTCCGCCTCCGCAGGTTCGAGGCGATGCCTGGGTTGGGCCCGGTCGGAAGCAAACCCGCAGTACGCGCAGCCGTTCGTGCAGTAGTTGGCCAGGTAGAGCGGCGCGTAGAGAGAGATTGTGCGCCCGAAGTGGCGTTGCGTCAGGGTGCGGGCGCGCTGCGCCATGACCTCCATGAACGGGTGCGCCGCCGGAGAAAGCAGCGCGGCAAGTTCCCGCGGGCCGGGCTCATCGCACCCGAGCGCCCGTTCGACGTCCGCAGGGCTCGACCCCTTTTCGTCGAGCCACGGCGAAGGATCCAGCCACGCGGGCATTTGCGGAGTCACGGGCCCTCCACCGAAAGGAACGCCGTCAGGGGGCTTGTCGCCAGGGCCGTGCCGCCGCCTCGTGGCATGAGGCCGGCCCGGTGCGCGTTGCGGCCCGCCGCCACGGCCTGCGCGAACGCCGCTGCCATGGCGATCGGGTCGCCGGACGCCGCCACGGCGCTGTTCACAAGGACGGCGTCGCACCCCATCTCGAGCGCGGCGGCGGCTTCCGAGGGGGAACGGAGACCCGCGTCGACGATTACGGGGATCCGGGCGTCACGAAGGATGAGCCGCAGCATCTCGGCCGTCGCCAGCCCGCGCCCGCTGCCGATCGCGGAGCCCAGCGGCATCAGCGACGCGCACCCGACATCCTCCAGCCGCTTGGCGAGGACCGGGTCGGCCGGCATGTACGGCATCACAACAAACCCTTCCGCGGCGAGGATCCTTGCGGCCTCGAACGTCTCGATCGGATCGGGCATGAGATGGTGCGGGTTGGGATGGATCTCGACCTTCACGAAGGAGCTCCCGCTGAGTTCCCGCCCAAGGCGCGCCGCGCGGATAGCCTCCGACGCGTTCCGCGCTCCTGAGGTGTTCGGCATCAGGGTGATCCCCCGCAAACGCTGAAGCGGACCGAGCATATCGTCTTCCTGGGGAATACGACCGACGCGGCGGAGCGCAACCGTAACGATCTGCGCACCCGAGGCCAGGACGGCCCCCACCATGGTTTCCTCATCCTGGAACTTGCCGGTCCCCATCAGGAGCCGTGAAGAGAACCGGTGACCCCCGACGATCCACTCATCCTGTACCTCGCCTTGCCGCTCCATGGCTCCCCCTCCGGATTCCCGCTTCATGCATCCCCCATCCGGACGATCACCCGCCGCCGACGAGCCGGAACAGATCCACGCAATCGCCCTCCCGCAACCCGCATGTGCTCCTGGAGGAAGCGGGGATCACTTCATCGTTCAGGACGACGACTACCGCCCGTCCGCCGATGCCCATCTCCTCCAGCAGCGCCGTCACGGATTCGGCCTGTTTCGCCACGTACGCCTCCCCGTTGACGGTCAGTTTCACGCCCGACTCCTTTTTAAAAAAAAACGCGCCACGGCAATCGCCAGGCGCGCATCTCGTTGGCTTCCCTGCGCCGGCATTATCCGGATCAGGTTCAACGGGTATGATCTCAGCCCGCCCCTTTCGGGACGAGCACCCCGGCTGGTGATCAAATAGTACTTGACCAATCCATATCCGTCAACACCCCCCATCGGGATCTGTCTCCCGGAAAACAGTAAATCCGTCCTAACCGTACATCGGCTGCGTGGGGAGGACGGCACTACGCGAGGTTCCAGGGAATAGTATGCTGAACCGGTGGAGGGACCAATGGATCGAAATGCTACCCGTCACCGCTGCGCCTGGGTCGGCAGCGACCCGCTGTATCGGACCTATCACGACCGGGAATGGGGGGTACCGGTCCACGTCGACCGGCTCCTGTTCGAGTTCCTGACACTGGAGGGTGCCCAGGCCGGGCTCTCCTGGATCACGATCCTGAGGAAACGGGATGCCTACCGGGCCGCCTTCGCCGGCTTCGACGCCGAAGCGGTGGCCGGTTTCGACAGGGCGAAGGTAGCGGAGCTCCTGGTCAACCCCGGCATCGTACGCAACCGCCTGAAGGTGGAATCCGCCATAACCAATGCCCGCTCCTTCCTGAAGGTACAGGAGGAGTTCGGCTCCTTCAACGCCTACCAGTGGCGCTTTGTGGACGGCAGGAAGATCCGGAACGCCTGGCGAAGCATAAAGGAAGTCCCTGCCAGCACGCCGGTATCGGACGCCATGAGCCGCGACCTCAAACGGCGCGGATTCCGCTTCGTCGGCAGCACCATCTGCTACGCACACATGCAGGCGGTCGGCATGGTGAATGATCACACCGTGGATTGTTTCCGATGGCGGGAGGTGGGAACGAAGGAAAAATGACAAGGGAACCCGGCGCCAATCCGGATTCCCTTTGAGTATTGCGATGGTGCCGAAGGCAGGATTTTATCCCCCCCGGGTATCTTTGCCTATTCGAAGAAGCCCGCGATCACCATACGGAATCCCGCTGTCCCGCACGATCACCTCCTCTCGATCGACCGACCAACGAAGGGTTTCGCCCGCACACTGGCGCAGATGGCACACCATTTTCCTGTTCGATGGGAGTAGAAGATCGAGAGCGGCATCGCGCCCCCCGAAGCGCTCGGCGGCCGGTGCGATGGGGGAGCTAACGGGACGCCGGCCCCTCGGTGACCTGGACGAAATCGGCGGGCCGGATCCACCGGGCGAACGCGTCCCTGATCTCGGGAGCCGTGATCGCCATGTAGCGCCTCGAGGCGCGCGTCGGCTCGTCCAGCGGGAGCCCTTCCACCGAGTAGCGGACAAGATTCAAGGCGATCCGGTCGACGCTCGATTCGGCGAGGGAGATGGCGCGCAGGAACATCACCTTCGCCTGCCGCAGCTCGGCCGGCGAGACCGGCTCCTTCCGCATCGCCTCGAGATCCCGGACCGCCAGAGCACGCGCCTTCGACACGTTGGCCGGCTCGCACGCAAAGTCCACGGAGAACTCCGAGCGGGTTCTCCCCGCGTTCAACCCGGCATCGACAAAGTAGACGAGGCCGCTCTCCTCCCGCAGATCGCGGTAGAGGCGGGTCGCGTAGAACCCGCCGGCGAGCACGCCCGTTCCCAGCCGCAGGGGGTAGAAGTCGGGATCGAAGCGTGTGAGGCCCACGGTGTGGGCGAGCGTGACGTCGGACTGCACCCGGACGGGATTTGGTACCTCCGCGGCCGACGACCTGTTCGGGGGGACGGGGGGGAGGTCGGTCTCCGGCTTCGGCCCCGCCGCCTTCCAGGCCCCGAAATGTCGTTCGACGACCTCACGCGCCAGCGAAGGCGTGACCTGCCCGACGACGACGATCGTCGTCAGGTCGGGGCGGAACGTATTCTCGCGGTACGTCCGGACGTCTTCCAGCGTCAGCGACGCGACCGTTTCCCGCGTCGTCTCCCGCAGCGCGGGGTCGCCCGCAGGGAGGAGCGCCGTGCGAAGCGCGCGGCCGGAGCGATACGATGGGGAAAGGAGCTCGCCCGCCACCGCGTCCGCCGTCTCGTCCCGCACCACGGCGAACGCGCCGGCTGGCAGCGCGGGCTCGAGCAGGTTGCCCGCGAGCAGTTCGACGCCCCGGCCGAACCGGTCCGCGAGAACACGAAGAGAAAAGGAGGTGCCCGCGGACACATCGGCGCCGATGTCGTCCTGCGCCTTCTGGAAGGCAATCCGGTCGAGGGTCTTCGTCCCGTAGGGGAGCAGGCCATCCAGCACGCGGGCAACTCCCTCCTTCCCCGGCGGAGTCTGGAGGTTCGGTTCGGTCCGGATCCGGCCGACCAGCGTGACGGTCGGGCTCACGGATTCGGGCTGTACAATGAGCCGCAGGCCGTTGGGCAACGTCGTGTCGGAAGGATTGACCCGGGAGGACGGAACGGTCGGCGTTTCGACGATCTTCTTCGCCCACGCGGGGACCTCCGCGTTCCGCGTCCGCTTCGGCGCGAACGATTCGTCGCCGCCGAATCCGCCGGCGGCGACGGGCTTGCCGGATTCCCGGGGCACCAGAAGTGCCGTGACCGCCGTGTCGTTGACGAGGTATTTCTTTGCGATGCGGTTCACGTCCTCCACGGTGACCTTCCGGATGGCTTCGATATCGTCCTCGGGGGAGTTGCGCCCCTCGACCGCCAGCGCCTGCGCCCAGTCGAACGCAAGCCCCGCCACGGAGTTCTTCGTAAACTCGGCCTGCGATATCTCGCGTCGCCTGGCCGCCTCCACGAGATCGGCGGAAACGCCGTTTTTGGCGTAGCCGGAGACGATCTCCTTGATCCGGCCGATCAGCGCTTCACCGTCCCCTCCCTTCGGGAACGAAACCTCTGCATAGCCGAATGCCGCCTTGGGCAGGGCGTCGGCCTTGAAGTCGGCGGAGAGCGCCTTTCCCTGCGGGACCAGCGCGTACAGCTCGCCCCGTCGGCTGGCGAGGACGTCGGCCAGAATCACGCCTGCCGCGAAGTCGGGACTCGAGTAGCCGGGAAGCCGGTAGGCCACGACCGCCTGCCCGTACGGCAGGTCGGTGTCCATCGCGATCCGGGCGGGACGGAGCGGCCCGACCTCGAACTTCGGTCGGGGGGGCAGGCGCCGCGACGGGATCGGGCCGAACAGCCGCTTCACCTCGGTCAGCGCCCTGGCCGGATCGACGTCGCCGGCGATCACCAGGATCGCATTGTTGGGGGCGTACCAGTCGCGGTAGAACCGCTTGAGCATCGCGCCGGTGGTCTTCTGGAACGAGGGGCGGGTGCCGAGCGCCGTGTGGTCGTAGGGCGTCCCCGCGTACATTTCCGCCAGCAGGCGGATGTAGAAGGAATAGTGGGGATCGGAGAGGTCGCGCGCCACTTCCTGCTCGATCGCACCGCGCTCCTTCTCCCAGTCCTTCTCCCGGGCGAGGATCCCCCTCATGCGGATCGACTCCACCCGCAGCGCGACGCCCAGCGCGTCGGACGGGAAAGTCAGATGGTAGCCGGTCGCCACCTGGGAGGTGCCCGCGTTCGAGCCCCCGCCCAATGCGGCGCTGATCGCGGAGAACTGCTCCGAGGAGAGCCCCGGGTTGCCCCGGAACATCATGTGTTCGAGCGCGTGGGCCATGCCGGGAAAGTCCTTCGGCGCCTCGACGGAGCCGACGAGGTAGGTGACCTCCGTCGTCACCACGGGCGCCAGGGCGTTGGGCACGATCACGACACGCAGTCCGTTGGCCAGTGTCGCCCGTACGACGTTGTCGCCCGCTGCCGCAATGGGGGCGAAAACAAGGAGCAATAAGGCGAATGCGACTACCGCGAAAGCGGCCCGTGATCTCTTGTCCACGAATTCCCCTTCAGGATCTGACGCCTGTTGATGCGGATGCCATCCGCGTGTGGTAACCAGGCATCGTTGAATAATCGCACGTTTCCAGCACGAGAGTCAGCCGGTAATCGGCATGCAGCATTGACCCACTTTTGGAGTGAACCCCATCGAGTAGACAATCGGGGGATCCGGTTTCGCAGGATGGCAGAGATCTCCGGCACCGGCTCGATGATCCCGACCTCATTGTTGGCATGCATCACCGTGATGAGGACGGTCCGGGGTGTGATCGCCTTCCGCACGACGCTCGGATCCACCATCCCGAACCGGTCCACCGGCAGCACGGTCACCTTCAGGAAAAACCGGTCACACGTTCGCCAGGGCATTGCTCAGATCTTCGATCAGGTCCTCTGCCGCCTCCATTCCGATGGAGAAGCGGATCATGGAATCGGTGATTCCCCTCTTCAACCGCTCTTCCGGGGTCAGCCCATGGTGAGTGGTCGTCATCGGCTGAGTTGCAAGGCTTTCCGGACCCCCGAGGCTCGGAGCAATGATAATAAGCTCAAGGCCGTCGATGACCGTCGTGGCGTCATTCCCCGACCCGTTGATCTCCAGGGTCAGCATCCCCCCGAACCCCGACATCTGGGATCTCGCCAGAGCGTGCTGTGGAAAATCCGGCAGCCCCGGATAAAGGACCCTGGCGATCTTCGGATGGGATCTCATCGCTTCCGCGACGGCCTGTGCGGTCTTATTCTGCCGCTCCACGCGGATGGGGAGCGTCCGCAGGCTCCTCGACAGAAGACCGGCGACTTCCGGAGCCATCATCTGTCCCAGGTTCTTCCGCCAGGGCCCAACCGGTTCGATAAGCTCTTTCGACCCCATGAGCGCCCCGCCCGTCAGGTCGCTGTGGCCTCCCAGGTACTTGGTGGCGCTGTGAACGGCGATATCCGCACCGAGAGCCAGCACTTGCTGGTTTATGGGCGAAGCGAAGGTGTTATCGACGGCCACGAGGGCACCGTACGAGTGGCAAAGCCGACAGATCTCCCTGATGTCGAAGATTTCCATCGTCGGGTTCGTGGGCGTTTCGAAGAAGACGAGACCCGGTCCCGTTTTCAGAACTTCCTCCAACTTCCCGACCTCGTCTCCCAGGAGCAGGAATGTCGGAATCCCAACGAGGGGCAGATGATCGGTAAGCAATGCCAGCGTGCCGCCGTAAGCGTTCCCCAGGCAAACGATCCCCTTCCGGCCATGGGTGAAGAAGAGCGCCGCCTCCGCCGCCATGCCCGAAGCGAACACGAGGGCCGACTCCGCGTTTTCCAGGCTCGCGAGCTTGACCTCCACGCTCCGGATCGTCGGGTTCATGCCGTACCGGGTATAGAGGTTCCCGGGGCGTCTCCCTTCCACCACGTCGAGGAGTTCGGCCGTCGAACGGAATCCGAAGGTCGTGGTGTTGTAGATCGGCGTGTGGGGGGATCCCTCGGCGTCTCTCACCTCCCCCGCATGTACACACCGTGTGGAAAGATCGTGATTCTTCTTCATTGGTTCTCCTCCTTCTCCCGGATCAGCGCGTGGAGGTCCTCCATCGTGGACAAGGGGCACAGCTCCGACCCTTGCGAGTTGCGCAGATTGAACACCAGCTCCGGGTTCGTCTGCGTGATCACCATGGTGAGCTTCATCTCCGTTTCATCCCCCCTTTCGACCGATATCGCTCCCTGCATATGTCGATACGGCCTCGAGGGCCGCGGCGCACACGGAAAGGGAATCCGCAAGCCCCGCGTCTCCCCCCTTCTCGAAATCCTCTGTCCGCGTTGCCATCGTATTGGTCACGTGGGCAAGGCACACGACCGGCTTGCCGAGGGCTTCCCCGAGGCTCAGAAGCGCGGCGGCCTCCATTTCGACGGAAACGATCCCCTCCTGGCGGCGCGAGGCGATGAGACTCTCCGTCTCCCGGAAGGGTGCGTCGGTGGTCCAGGACGGGCCTGTATGGACCGGGACGGACAATCCGGTCATCCGGTCCCGGACCGCGGCGATCAACGAGGGATCGGCATCGGCATACCGGCCGGGAGGCAGGTAGTGGCAGCTCGTCCCCTCGTCGCGCAATGCCCGCTCGACGAGGAGGAAGAAGGGCGGGGCAAACCGTTCGGCCACAAGCCCCGCGGAAGAGATGCTGACAAGGGCGCGGCATCCCAGCGCGAACAGTTCCTCTGCGACCAGGACGGCAAAGGAGGCTCCGACCGTGCCGCCGATCACGCCATACCCGGTACCGCCTACCCGCCACCGGAAGAGGCGCGTATGGAAACAGGGCCAGGCGGGATCCTCAACGGCCCTTCCCGTGTCAGCAAGGTGTTGGACAAGTTCCCCGTCGAAGTCCAGGAGGCATCCGGCCGGGACAGCAACTTTGGGAAATCCCTTCCGGATCCGGGCCGCCTCCAGCAGGTTTGCCGCCGTGAAGACGGGCTCCTCCGCGGGGTCGTGTTCCAGGAGGGGCATCCGGGTTTCCTCAGCCACGGGCCGCCACCCTCTCCTTCCCGCCCTTGGCCTTTTCCCGGTCGATCTGCTCCTTGGTCTTCCGGATGACGGGGTGATCCGCTGTGATCAGCGCCAGCACACCCTCGACCAGCTTCGGCCGGCTCAGGTAGTAGCACCGCACCGCGCCATCCTGGGTAAAATCCACCAGCTTGGCGTTTCGAAGAACCGTGAGGTGCTGGGAGATGTTGACCTGGGTGACGGGAAGGATGTCCTCCATGTCCGTCACGCACCGTGTCCCCTTGCGTAGCTCGGCCAGGATCTGGAGGCGGGTGGGGTGCGCGAAGGCTTTCATAAGTTCCGCCCGTTCGTATGCGCGGTCCGGGTCCATATCTCCTCCTCTTTTGTAATTAGAACATTCTAATATCAGACATCATCTGATTTCAACGGCGACGCATTCCGGCGTTCCCGTCAACCCGGAAACTCCGAGTCGGGCGAGTCGGACGGTTTTCGTTGGTAACATTTCCGGGGTGGCCTTATCTATATAGGCAGGGAAAGGAGGAATGATGCGGCGGGAAGAGGAAATCGACATTATCAGGAAAGCGAAGGAGGGCGACACCGTTGCCTTCACTGTGATGATCCGCCGGTACCAGAATCTCGTTTACGCCACGGCGTTCCAGATTCTGAAAGATACGGCGCTTGCGGAGGACGTCGCCCAGGAGGCGTTCATAACCGCGTTCCGGTCCCTGCAGGACC